>Ga0210377_10000861_pt1 | contig 28679 bp, 25 predicted proteins | sample PLM4_65_b1redo_FD_155480 | JGI IMG/M metagenome (GOLD analysis project Ga0210377, IMG submission 155480) | Groundwater sediment microbial communities from an aquifer in East River, Colorado, USA - PLM4_65_b1 redo | ecosystem: Environmental > Terrestrial > Soil > Riparian zone | place: USA: East...
ATTGGCTGGAAGAATACAATACCATCCGTCCGCATGAGGCTTTACAGGGCTTGTCGCCCCGCCAATTTGCACTTCAAAATGCCTGAGCTGTCTACTTATCATTGGTATATAAAATGGGAGCTTGACAGCGCGGGTCGAGTCGCTGCGGGGGCGAATGGGGGAGTCCACGCGGCAGGTGGAGGGGTTGTTTGAGAGTCTGCTGGCGGAGGCGTTTGTAGATAGCGTAAAAAAGGATGAATAACCATGAAATCTCAAATAGAATCCGACTCACGAGTATATATTTTTTTAGAAGAAAGTCCCTGGCATATTCGGCTTTTAGTCTGGTTAACCACACCTTTTTATAAGGTGATGGGAATCCTGCCTTTGATATCACCAATGGTTACAAAGCCGGGAGCCAAAGTCCCCAGGGAATTTTTAGCCAAATTCGCATCAATGGTTGGCGTTGACGATGAAACAAGCAGAAAGAATTTATCCATACACCAACGTCAATATTTAAAATACTTTTATATTGTTTTGATTCCAGCAGTTTTCCTTGCCTTGGCAATTGTAGTGTTATTGGTTGCAATATTTTTCCCTAATTTTCCCCTCGAACGATGGAATATGAATGTATCTACTGCGTTGACCTGGATATTATTTGTTTCAATAAACATTACTGCATTTTCAATTATTTTTCGCGTAGAACAAACGATTGCCGATAAATATTTTGCAGATTCGCTGGCTGTCGTTGCTTGTTTGTCCTTACTACAAGAGTTACTGCGTGAAGATGTTCTGAATTATTCTTCACGTCGTCAAAAATTGACATTGCGATTGAATTATCTAAGTCGTACCCTAATCCTTTTGGCATATAGATTTCCTAGTTCATCGGCAGAAACAGATCAAAGGATTTATCACCACTTTAAAAATATGGAGCGCTTTGTTCGTGAACGAGAATACTGGGTAGTTGCCCCACGCACCGACACACTTGTTGCCCTGCGTCGAGATTTTCTTGATTTGCTCCGAATTCTTATAAGCGGGCAGTATGGGGAATTTCAATCCGACTCAATGGAATCACAAGAGACGATCAAAAATCCCTCTGGAAACAAATTTACTAATTTACTTATGAGTTTCTTGGGTATCGTTGCGCCTATCGCTATTTTATATTTTCTTTATACTAATCCAGAAAAAATTACATCCCTGGGAATTGACGGTAACACAGTTACACTGATTGCAGTGGCTTGGGTATTATTGGCGATAGATGCTGCTTTCAAATTGGGAATCGTGGATCGAATTTCTAGTCTTGCCAGAACATTCAGAGATTTGCAATAATGCAGTGGAGAAAAGGTCTGCATAGGAGGAACTTGGTGTTTGAGCCTCGCATGTCAACGGGTTGTTTGAGAGTCAGCTGGCGGAGGCGTTTGATAGTTAAACAGTTTGAAGGTTTTCTTGAACGGTGTAATTCATTTTCAGGAGAGGTTCTATGACAACGAATAAATTGCAAGAAGCGATAGCCCAGATCGAGTCAGGTAACAAGGCCGGCGGTTTCCAACTCCTAACTGAAGTGCTCAAGGCAGAGCCGAGAAATGAGATGGCATGGTTATGGATGTCTACTTTGGCATCTGGGGATAAAAAACGGTATTGCCTGGAAAAAGTATTAAGTATCAATCCAAATAATATGGAAGCCAAACAACAATTAGCGCAATTGCTGCCATCACAATCACCTCCATCGCAAGCCCCAGCGATGCGGCCTGTTGCTCCTGCGCCTCAAAATCCGCCCTCACCCGTCAATATGGAACCTGCCTTGATGCCTCATCCCGCAGTCGCGCAGGCTGCTTCCAACACTCAAGTCTGGCTGATACCGGGCAAGCAATTGGCAACCATTATCTATCTTTCCAAAGCCACACTGCTTGCGTTCGATGTGCTTCCCGATTTGGCTTCAAAGGTGGCTGGCGAAATCCGTCAGGGAATGACGCCGCAGGCACTTTACAACGAACGCAGCAAGTATCATTTGCAGAATATTTGTTATGTATCTCTTGAGAAAATTACAACGGTAAGATTATTTGGTGAACAACTTAGGGTGACAGCCGTTGAAGATTCAGGCGCGGAAAAGAAATACAATATTACCTGTAACAAGGAAAACACCGAGGCGGTATTGAAGGCGTTGCAACAAGCACTTGGTCCGCGCTTCCAAAGAATTACCAGACCGATCAGCCGTTCCACTGTGGCGATGTCTGGCGTTATACTTTTCCTGCTGGTTTCCTGTGGGACAGGTTTTTTCTACTGGTTTGCACAAGGACTGGCTAACGAGGGAAGCATATCCGGGAGTGCCAAGGCACGGGGGCTTGCCAACTTGATCCTGTTGATCGGTCCCAATGGTTTCTTATGCGTTGGCGGAGTTTTATTTTTGATCGTCATTATCGCCATGATCTCTTCATTCGCCAAGCCGCCAGAGGAAACCGTGTTGACACGTGATTTTGAATCAAAATAAAAGCCGAGAGCAGGTGGAGAGGTTGTTTGAGAGTCTGCTGGCAGAGGCGTTTGCGGCGTGAATTTGCCCCATCCCGTCCTTCCCCAAATGGGGGAAGCTAGAAGGGGGCAAATATGCCGCGCCCACCCAGAAGCAACCTAAAAGCCGAAATGGCGTTATAGCTACTATAATAAATAACAGCCGATCATGCCTACGCTCCGTTCACGAAAGGAAGCTAACCATGGGCACCAAACCAAAAGGGAAAACCAGGAAAACCGCTCGAAAGCCTGCATTGCCAACGATCGATCTCACCGAATATGAGTTCATCTACAAATCAGAACCTACGTTTGTAGTGCCGCTCATCGATTTTATCAGCGGCTTGGCGCCGCTCCAACCGCCCCTCGCCAAAAAAGAAGAACTGGAACAAAATAAAGGTAGAAGCCGGTTGATGCAGGAGTTTCTATCCCACGAGTTGGTAGAAGCCTTCTCCTTTAACCCATCCAAACTCTCTAAAAAGATTCGCGATCTGGGGAGCATCCTTGGCTTTCAAGATAACGTCAGCCGCAGTGTCCTTCACGATGCCGGCACAAAACTCAATCGCTTTTATTGGCTGGTCTATCTAACCTATGCACTGACCTGCCTGCTCTTTATTGGCGGATTTGTCTACTGGTTTTTTATTGCTCCGAGCGTACCTCCGCTGCCGCCTCCGAACATACCTCCAACCGCCACTCCGATTGCATCCCCAACCACGCCTCCAAGTGCCTCTCCCACAACATCTTCCAGCGGATCTCCCACCGCAGCCTCGAATGTCTCTCCTACCTATGCTTCAAGCGCCTCTCCGACTACACCTCCGCTTGCCTCTCCCACCGCGCCACCGGCCGCATCCCCAACCGCGCCTCCGAGCGTAGCTCCAATTCGGGGTGTGGACATAAAGAAGCTGTTCAATTTCTCCGTGCTCTTTGCCCCCATCTCCACTTTATTTGGGCTTATCTTCATTTTCATCGTGATCCGGCTGGGAATCCTGATCGTCGGTAGACGGTATGCCTCCACGTTGTGTCTGCTGGCTTGCATCTATATCACCCTTGAGCTGGAACAGGATGACATCTTATCCATCGACCGAATAAAAAACAGATTGCTGCATCGGATCGATTTTCTCGCCCGGTATATCCCTCTGATCGGTCTCAACCTCTCTGGCAGCGACCCGTCCGTGCGAACCTGGACTCTGCAATATTTTAGAACCGTGCAAAAATACGTCCATCAATTAGAAAGATTGGTCATTGCCCCCAAAAGTGATACGCTCCAGGTATTGCGCAAAGACTTTTATACCATGGCGGGGATACTGCTTCATGGCAATTACGATGAGATCGATTGGGTCACTGCCACATCCCATATTGAAGAGAAGCCACAAACAACCGGGCAGCGCATCGGATCACTCATTCAGGGATTTGTAAGCACGGGAATACCAATTCTACTCATCCTGGTAGTCATCGTCTTCCCTGATCTGCATTTACGCTTAGGCGTTGAGAACCGGGTCATTTCCCTGATCGCCATCGCCTGGTTTTTGATTGCCGTTGATGTTAATTTAAGGCTGGGAGTCATTGAACGCATTCTTGATATAGCGAAAGCTATTAGGGAATTGACGTAAACTTCTTCTAGCTTGAACACCAAAACCTGATTGCGAGAAAACCAAACATGGCAAAACAGATCTGCCTGAGTTGCGGCAAACAATGGATGCGTGGCTTGGGCAACTTGTCTTGAGCTTATCGAAGGATGGGAAGGGATGCCTGCTCCCGCTCCGCTTGGGTATGGCTGTTTGAGAGTCTGTTGGCGGAGGCGTTTGAGGCGTGAATCTGCCCCATCCCGTCCTTCCCCAAATGCCGAAGAGCACGGAATTTGGGGAAGGTGAATGTCGAGTATTTATGAATGCTAAAATTCGAGCCCAAGTTGAAATTGTCCTTCCCCCATTTTCGCCCCGCTGGTTTTTGCGGGATGCAAATGGGGGAAGCTAGAAGGGGGCAGATATGCCGCGCCCAAAACGAAGCAACCCGAAAACCAAACACCAAGCCATTCAACTCCGCAAAAAGTCAACGCCCGCCGAGCGCAAACTCTGGCCACGAATTCGAGATGACCAATTGGGAGTCACTTTCCGCAGACACTGCCCGAGGCGGCATCAAGCCGCCATCAGGGCGGTAGGCGACACGAGTCGCCGAACACGCCGTTGGAAACTACATCCCTGACTTCTGTTCGCCCAAAGCCAAACTCATCATCGAACTCGATGGACTCCCTTCGGTCGCAGCATTTGGAGCAGGAAGAATATGATGAAGAAAGAACGAAATATTTGGAATCGCTCGGCTACAAGGTAATCCGCTTTTGGAATCATGCCATTATGAAGGACATCGAGGGCGTTATACTTGCCATTATGCATGCGATGGATGATGAAACTTATAAAGATTGAACGGTCGAGACATCCAGTCCCTTCATTCATACAAAACTAAAAAGGAGATTTTGAAATGGCAAAAGTCAAAGTTATCGGAAAAGGTCGCTCTGGCAAAGTCCAATACACTGAAGGATCGTTTTTCAATTCCAAAACCTGCGAGTTCTATTTGGAATTCAGCGGTGGAGATACTCTTGCCACCATTTGGTTCCCGACCGAAGAAAAATGGAATGTACAGCTTCCCTGGGCGGCGGGACGTCGCAAGGCGATCATGGATTTTGTGGCAGAAGAAGTCCGCAAGCAGATGGCGAAATCATCCACGATCAAATGGGAAGACGACCGCTTTCATTTGCTGCATGGGTGAGGCGCAGCAGGGGTGGAACTCGGCGTGTTGGCCTTGCCGTTTACGGATCGGGAGTCCGCGTGGCGCACCGACACAAAGCACCGGGGCAGGCGTGGAAGGGTTGTGTCCCCTAAAGAGAATGCTGCGCGAGTTGAGTCATTATAGAGTGAGAGTTTTGGGTAGAAGTACAATAAGATATTAGCCAAAGGAGGCTCAAATGTCTGTCCTGGTAACGATGCGCGTGAAAGTACATGATTTCGAAGGTACAAGTCAAGCGGTTGCCAAATACGGCGACGTCATGCTGAAATCGGGCTGTCATTGGTATAAAGTCTATCAACGGGATGGCGACGATAAAGAAGTTTTGTGGTTGATGGAGTTTGACAATCATGAAGCCTTCGAGAAGAGCGGCTCTGACTTTGAAGAGGGTTTCGTCTCGCTCATTAATCCTGCCAGCGATTGGGACGACGCCGTCTGGAAATTGTCATTACAAAGTGACTGAAGCCGATATCTCTGGCTGCACCAAATTCCTGACTAGGTCCGAGTTGGACCATGCCCAGGATGCGCTGCAGAATTTGTTCGATGTGCAGTCGACAGATGATCTATAACTCGTATATTTACGATCGGATGATCTATGGCATTCGAGCCACTGAATGACGTGCGAGAGATAAATCAAATGTCCACAATTGAAACACCGGCTACCGTGCGGAAATCAAGACGGTTCCCATTCCTGGTGGGTGTATTCATCGTTGTGCTGATCGTTATCGCAGTGGGGGCGTACACCTGGTATTCCCTGCCCAGTTCTTGCGAAGTGAACGCGGTCGAGGAGACAGCTACCATCCTGATCAGTCAGGCGAAGAGTTATGATGATGTCTATCAATCCGCTACTGCTGCAACTCAAACCTCAGCTGTTGTCCCCGTTGCGGTGATGCAGCAGATACTCATGGATACACAGCAGGTGGCTGTTCCGGCTTGTATGCAAACGGCAAAAACGGAGTTGGTCAACTACATGGGGACGGTGATTCGCGCCTTCCTGGCATACTCTGCGTATGAGACGGATGCCACTGTCAAGGGCTTGATCGATCAGTCTGAGACACATTATGCAAATTTCTCCACGGAACTAAAAGAGGTCAAAAAGTGTGCACCCTATTGCATACGATAATGTGGTGTTTATACAACAAGATGTTGTATGTTGACTGAAAGGAAAATAAAATGAAGAAAGTGTATGTGCTTGTGTTGACTGTTTTGTCGGTCAGTTTTTTGGTGGGGTGTGGTGGGTCGCAAGGAACAACGCTATCAGACGCGGATAAGGATACGGTTCTTGCTTTCAGTGAAGCTCAAGCGGATAATCTGCTGGCTGGCATGAATGCAAATGATTATGCCGCGTTCTCCAAAAATTTTGATCAGGATATGTTGAATGCCATGACCCAGACTGAGTTTGATAAGTTGAAGAAAGATCGCGATGCCAAACTTGGTCTCTACGTATCGCGCACGGTCAGCGGTGTTGTCAAACAGGGCGATTTCTATACCGTGATCTACGACGCAAAGTTCGAGAAGGATGATGCGGTCATAATGCGTATCGTGTTCCGCGTCGCCGATCCGCATGCGGTCAGTGGGTTGTGGTTCAATAAATAATCTGCTCATGTTGGAAAGTGTCCAAGTCGCACATCGAGAACGTGCTATACTGAATACTTCAATAGTTACTGCGGGTGTGCGCTTGCAGTTAACTCCAAAGGGGTTGTTAGATGAGGAGAGACCATCGTGAGTAGCAACGATAAGAAGAACAAAGGCAGTCGTGAAGACCGCAAGAAAGCCAAATTGAATCCAAAAGAAAAACGCAAGCTGAAAAACGAAAAGAAAAAGAAATTCAACCCATTTGGCACAACCTAATTTCATTGCTGAATGATCCCGTAGACAGGTACCCATTTCGAGAGAGCCTGTCTACGGGATTTTTTTCTGGCTAAGGAAACGATACTGCAATTCCCAAAATTGCGGGCATCGGGTTAGAATACAGGCATGACTGATCAAACTCGCTATCTCCTGGTTGTTGAAGACATTCCCGATATTTTGAACCTGCTGGAAGCGACCCTGAAATTTAAGGGCTACCGCGTGGTCACCGCCCGTAATGGGGAGGAGGCGCTCGAGGCGCTGCAAAAAGAGCGACCCGCGCTCATCATTACCGATATCCTGATGCCCAAAATGGACGGCTTTAACCTCGTCCATCGTTTGCGCATCAACCCCGAGACGCGCACCATCCCCGTGGTCTTTCTCTCCGCTACCTACGTTGCGCCGGAGGATAAGCTGTTCGCCCAATCCATCGGCGTGAACCGCTTTATCGAAAAGCCTGTGGACCTGGTCAAGTTCCTGCCGATCATCGAAAGAATTTTGACGCAGGGTGAAAATGCCCCGATTCCGCCGTTGAGTGAAGCTGAGTTCTATGAAGGTTATCGTAAACGTCTTGAGATCAAGTTGCGGCAGAAAATGGTGCAGATCTCGCGTGATGAACATATCCTGGTTAACCTGACGGAAGAGGAAAGAGCCTCCATCAAGGGTTCGATGAGTGCAGCGATCAATGAGCGCGAAGAGATCCAGAAACTGCTCGATCAGATCCGCGAGTTGGCAGAGAAGCCAGAAAAGCCGCAAGAGTAGGCATTCAACCGCAGGAAAGTAGTAGACCATAAAACGACAGTCACACTTTGAAAAGTGACTGTCGTCTCTTTATCAAGACATCCCACCGGAAATATGATCCATGACTATTGAACAACCTAACAATCCTCTGCACGGTATTACACTCGAAACGATCCTGATCCGTTTGGTGGAGAAACACGGCTGGGAAGAGTTGGGTAGCCGCATCACCATTAAGTGTTTTACGATCGACCCGAGCATCAAATCCAGTTTGAAGTTTTTGCGTAAAACGCCCTGGGCAAGAAAAAAGGTGGAAGATCTGTATCTGAAAAGTTTTGGGTAACATCAAACGTCCCGAAGGATTCGTTGAAAGACTCTATCGAGCTATCAAATCCTTCGGGGCGTTGTATAAAATCAACCATTTAACGCATACGCCGCGATGCTGAACGCCATCGCCACATTGAACGATTTTTTCTCTCCGCGCATGGGAATATAAAAGATCTCATCGCAGAGCTCAAGCAGTTCGGGGTCAACACCGGTCACTTCACTGCCCCCGATTAACACCACTTTCTGTTTTTTACTTTCTGTCTCCCGCCTTAGCTCTTTTGCGTGTTCGTCATCTTCCAACGCCCAAATTTTCCAGCCTTCTTTTTTCAAACCCTTGACCAGCTTCACGGCATCCTTGTGATAAGACCATGGGACTGAATCCTCTGCGCCGAGTGAGGTCTTGGTCACCGCTTCGATATCGGGGGTGGGTGTGATACCGCATAAATAAGCGTGGGCAAACCCGAAACCATCTGCGCTGCGAAAGATCGAACCCACATTCCATGCCGAGCGAATATTATCGAGGAGCACCGCAAAGGTATATGAGCGGACAGGCTGATCGGGGCGGGCAGGCTTGGGCTCGTAGATCAACTCCTGGCTGAGGATGAGGCGCGTCTCTCCCATGCAGATCGGGCAGCGGGTGCCGAAAGCATGTCCAACCATAAGTGGGTAACGTAATCCGCATGAGTTACAGAGTCTGATCTGATAGGCTGAATTTTGCATGAGGTGATTATACATGCTACAATTTAGTTATGCATCGCGTCGTCCCTGAGCTCATTGTCGAAAATTATCGCGCGGGTCGTTTTAGCGGGGAGTTCCCGGCGGTTGGCATGTTCCTGGACCTCACTGGTTTTTCAAGCATGGCCGATACGCTCATGCAACAGGGGCAGCACGGCGCAGAAGTCCTTGCAAATTTAATGCATGGTGTTTTCAATCCGTTGGTCGAAAATATTTTTAATTATGGTGGCAAGATCGTCAGTTTTGCGGGCGATGGCATCATGGCTTTGTTTCCCATCGAACGCGACGAGAAGACCACTGCCTTGTATGCGCTTTCCTCCGCGTGGACCATTCAACGCACGTTAACAGAAAATCCCGAGCGCCAGACCGTGTATGGCAAGTTTAGGTTTTCGGTAAAGATCGGGGTAACCACCGGCGCTGTTTCATGGGGTATTTTGCGTTCGGCAGATGGCAGGGATGCAACGTATTATTTTCGCGGCACTGCGGTGGATGACTCTGCCAGTGCGGAGCATGCCGCCAAGCCTGGCGAGACCATACTGACGCAAAATATGCATGATTTGCTGCAGAACGAGATCGAGACTTCACCCCTCGCTTCTTTCCACCGTTTGAACGGGCTCGTTGTCAACCTGCCTGATCCTACGCCGAGTGTTTTTCCGCCCACCGACCTGGAAATCTCAAAACACTTTGTGCCGGAGGAGATCGTTACACAAAACATCCGCGGTGAGTTCAGGCAGATCGTGAATCTGTTCATGAGTTTCCCTGACCTTTCCGATGCTGAATTGCAAGCCTGCGTGCGGACCGTCTTTGAACTGCGTGAAAGATACGGCGGGCTTGTTACCCGGCTTGATTTTGGCGATAAGGGTTGTAATATGCTGATGCTGTGGGGCGCACCAGTGACTTACGAAAACGATATTGGGCGGGCGCTGAATTTTGTTTTGGATCTCAAGTCGCGTGTTGATTTTCCCATTACTGCTGGTGTTACATACTATGTTGCCCATGCCGGGTATTTGGGCAGTGCAATGTGTGAGGATTACACCTGCTATGGCTGGGGTGTAAATTTAGCTTCACGGTTCATGATCAATGCGCCCAGGGGTGAAATTTGGGTGGATGAGCGTATCGCGCGCCGCGTGAAAAGCCGTTTTGATTTTGAATATCAAGGTGCGCAGTATTTCAAAGGTTTTGCAGCCGAACAAAAAGTATTTTCTTTTTCCGGGCGTAAATCACAAGAGTTGTTCCATCAGGGCGAATTTGTTGGGCGTGAATTGGAGTTGCCGCACCTGATCAATTGCATTCTGCCTTTGTGGCAGAATAAGTTTGCAGGTGTGACCGTGATCTGGGGCGACGCTGGCATCGGTAAGAGTCGGTTGGTGTATGAGTTAAAAGCCGCGCATGTGCATGAGCACAGAAATGTGCTTTGGGCGCTTTGTCATACCGACCAGATCTTGCGACATTCGTTTAATCCTTTTCGCTATTGGCTGTTCCGTTATTTCGGTATCGAATCGAGCATGGATGATGCGGCGGAAAAACAGGCGTTTGAATCAAAGCTGAATGACCTCATTGCCCAGATTGCTGACGCTGATCTTGCCGATGAGCTGGATCGTGTAAGAAGCGTGCTGGGTGCATTGGTCGATCTATATTGGCCTGATTCTTTCTACGAGAAATTGGATGCAGAAGGGCGTTACAACAATACCTTGACCGCCTTGATCGCCTTGGTAAAAGCTGAAAGTCTGCGTCAGCCAGTGCTGATTTTTATCGAAGATGCACAGTTCATGGATGACGACTCGAGGGCATTTTTGCCGCGCTTGAAACGGGCGCTGACTGTGGGAAATGTTGAGTATCCGGTTGCCCTGCTGATCTCATCCCGACATGTTGGGGTGCAGACATTCCTGACTGAAGATTTGATTGATCACGCGATTGAATTGGGGGCATTATCCACGCAGGCGCTTTTCAGCCTGGCAGAGATTTATCTGGGCGGGGCGGCCTCGCCAAACTTGATTCATGCGTTGGAAGCGCGTTCTGAAGGCAACCCATATTTTGCTGAGCAAATCCTGCTCTACTTGCAGGAAGATAAACTGCTTGAAATGAGCGCTAAGGGTTGGAGCCTGATCAGAAACTTGCAGGATACTTCCTTGCCTGCCGATATCCGCGCTTTGTTAGTGGCGCGTCTTGATCAATTGACGCGCAATGTAAGAGATGTGATACAAACTGCTGCAGTGCTCGGACGTGAATTTGAAGTGCAGGTGCTCGCTGAAATGTTGCAAGACGACAACTTGCTGTCGGATGAGATCAGCACTGCCGAACGCGCGGATATTTGGACTGCGCTCAGTCAGATCCGCTATATATTTACGCATGGCTTGTTGCGGGATGCCGCCTATTCCATGCAAATGCGCGCCCGCAGAATGGAATTGCATACCATCGCTGTGAATGCCCTGGAAAAGGTCTATGCTGAAGAGGTGGAACATCATTACGGCGAACTCGCATATCACGCCGAACGCACACCGTTGACTGAAAAAGCCTTTCACTATTTACGCCTTGCCGGCAAAGCCGCGTCAGACTCGTATCAGAACAGCCAGGCGGTGGATTATTTCACCCGTGCCCTTGTCTTTGTACCTCCCGATGATTTGACTGCCCAGTATGATCTGCTGGCAGAACGTGTGGAATTGTATTCCCGTATGGGCAAGCGTGACTTGCAATGGAAGGATTTGAACGCGCTTGAGCGCTGGGCAGAGCAAATTGATGACACAATCCGCCTTGCAAAAGTTATGCTTTTCTGGGCTCTGTACTACCACACGACAAGTGATTATTTGAATGCGGTTGAGTATAGTAAACGTGCCCATTCTTATTTGGTCTCAGAAGCAGAGCCCGAATTAGGTATCAAAACGCAAAGTTATTGGTGTTCAGCTTTGCTTCGAATGGGGCAGCCTAATGAGGCTATGTTACAAGCTTCCAGAGGATTACAACTTGCCCGTAGTTCTGGACGACGTGTCGATGAAGCCAAAATTTTGACCCAAATGGGCTTGATCGCGCTTGAGCAAAAAGATCCAGGGCTGGCTCACAAGTACCTGGAGGACAGTGTCGTGATCGCTCGTGAAATGCAAGAGCGCAAGCTCGAATCGTATGCCTTGAACAACCTGGCGATATCAGAAGGCTCTGTAAAAGGTAATTACAAGCTGGCCATGGAATATTATGAGCAATCTTATAAAATTGCGAAGGAACTTGGCGACCGATATTCGGAGTGTAATACACTTGCCAACCTTGGGTTTACTGCTGGCATGCAAGGGAATATTGAATCTGCGTATCTACATCACGAACATTCCCTGTTAGTGGCTCGTGAGATTGGTAATATCAACGTCGAGACATATACTCTGATCAATCTCAGCGCAGTTTCCGGAATTCAAATGAATGCTGCCCAAGCCTTGAATTATGCGCAACAGGCTGATGAGCTTTCAAGAAAGATCCATGATCGCTCGGCTGAAGCCTGGTCCTTGTTATATATGGGACATGCTTATTTATTGACAGCCGATTGTGTTGCTGCACGCAATGCCTATCAAAAATCAATTGTCATTCGGAATGAATTGGAACAACCGGAATTGGCGATGGAGCCGCTGGCTGGTTTGGTGGAGTCCGCTTTATGTATGGATGACCTCGAAACTGCTGCGCGTGAAACTGAACAGATTCTGACTTATTTCAAAGACGGCGGGTCGTTGAGCGGTACAGAAGAACCTTTACGGGTGTATTATGCCTGTTATCAATTTCTTAGCCAGCAAAAAGACCCGCGCGCCCAACAGATTTTGCAAACCGCAAAACAAATGTTAGAGGCACAGGTCTCGAATTTCAAAGATGAACAGGCGCGTAAATTATTTGTTGAAAACTTCCCTTGGCGACGAGCATTGTATAACGCTGTACAGCATTAGGGAGGTGATGAGCCAACTGCGGGGTCGCCATCGGTCAGTTCGATGGTGTCGTTGTTGTCAACCTTGTCGTTGATAACAATCGGCACACTGCCTGATGAGTTTCCGTCGATGATCAAAATTTTCTTGCCGGCAGCTTTTGCTGCGGAAAGTCCCTCGATCCTTACTTTATAAGGTTGGTTGATATAAGCCTTCGTAGAATTTTTCTTGATCGCGAAGTTGGTGAGCCAAACAATGTCATCATTACCGTATTTGGCGGGCAGCACGGGCAACCCAGCCTCATCGACATCATCGACACTTAATTTTTCAACCACGAAGTCGTCATCTGAATCATTGCCCAGAATCTCAATATCGGCATCTTTTTCTGTATTTTTATCTTTGGATTTGGGTATTTTGAACTTTTTGTTGCCACTGTTGGCAATCGTCGAGAGAACAGTCTTTTTCATTCTATTCCTCCAAAGTTGATTTTAGCCATTATACTCCTGAAATGCGCTACCTCATTTTCAACAAACCCTACGGTGTGCTCTCGCAGTTTACTGACGAAGGCACGGGGCATCCCACCCTCAAGCAATACATCGCTGTGCCGGATGTATACGCGGCTGGGCGTCTGGATCGCGATAGCGAAGGCTTGTTGTTGCTTACTGACGATGGCTCCCTGATAAAAAAACTGACCGACCCCAAACACCATATTGAAAAGACCTACTGGATTATGGTGGAAGGCGACCCTACTCGGGATAAATTGACGCAACTCGAACGCGGAATCCAGCTCAAGGAGTATCGGACTCTGCCTGCAAAAGCCCGCCTCATTCCAACCCCAAGCCTGCCTCAACGATCCAAGCCTGTGACTCCGCACGGTCCTACCGCGTGGGTTGAGATCAAATTGCGTGAGGGCAAGAAGCGCCAGATCAGACACATGACTGCGGCAGTTGGATTATTCACTTTGCGGCTTATGCGTGTGGCGATCGGCGAGATCAAGCTCAATGACTTGCATATGGGGGAGTGGCGCGAGTTAAGGCAGGCTGAGATCAAATTACTGCAGAAGTAAGCACAGTATAATCATTTCATGTTCAAGCAGATAAAAAACTTTATTTTTGTCATTTCTGTGCTGCTTATATTGATATCAAACTTTGCAGTCGGCGCACAGCCTGTAAATGTGCCACATTATGAAAGCACTCCTTATGATTTGATCAATGCGGTTAATGCCCTGCGCGCCGCTTATGGACTTCCCGCGTACAGCATTAACTCCATCCTGATGTTCACTGCCCAAAACCAGGCAGACTTTATGTCCTCTAACGGGGTTGTTACTCATTCCGGTCCAGGTGGTTCCACGGTGACCCAGCGGTTGTTGGTTGCGGGGTATCCGTTAGGAGGCGAGCTGTCATTAGGTGGCTTTCGTTCTGAAAATATCATTGCGATCAATGTCAAAATGTCTGCGGAAGATGCAGTCTCGGCTTGGATGGGCGATGCTCCGCATCAATACACCATGCTCTCACCAGACTTAACAGAAATTGGTGCTGGTGTTGCTGTAATGAATGGATTGGTTTATTTCGTGATCGATTGTGCGCGACCTGCAACCAGCGGCGCGCCTCAAGCAGGTACCCCGGCCGTTGGAAGCGGAACAGCCATCCCTGAGGGCGAAGCGGTGACTTATCCAGTCGTGCTGAGTACACCGAACACGAGTGGGGATGTGATTCATGAAGTCCAGTCCGCTCAAACGTTGTGGCAGATTGCGATCTCGTATGGAGTCAAGATCGACGATATTAAACGACTAAATAACTTGTTCGATAATAATATCTATCCGGGGAATAAATTGCTGATCAAAAATGAAGCTACACCCACGGCGTTGCCATCGACTGAAACGGCAACGCCTGAAGTAACCGCCACATCTCTGCTGTCAGCGACGGTTGCACCAACCCATGTTGTGACTGTGACGCAAATGCCTGTGGTTTCAAAGCCGCAAAACAATGATCGGATCATGATGTATGCGATTGCGATTATCGCACTGGCGATCCTGGGAGGCGGGTTTTTTACCTGGTTGGGAAGTGCAACAAAAGAAGATCCCACCTAAATACTGGATGAACATCATCGTAAACTGATTACAATCTTGTCTTTCATGGATTTTTGCAAATGATATACTTTGTAGTGTGTTGTGAATAAATTCGCAAATAGGAGTAAAAAGTATGAGCGAATTTCGGATCGATGCGTTATTACCTCAAGAGATGGCGACCAGGGCGGAATATTTAGGAGTTCGCAAAGCGGAAATGCCTTTCCTCAAAATGTTCATGCTTTCTGTGTTAGCCGGGGCTTTCATCGCGTTGGGCGCAATTTTTGCAACGACGGTCAGCGCGGGGAGTATGGCGATCACAACTGCAAGCGGGGATGCAGCTTTTAGCACTGGCTTGCCGTTCGGTGTTACGCGGCTGCTCGCAGGTTTGGTCTTTTCGCTGGGGTTGATCCTGGTGGTCGTGGGTGGTGCCGAATTGTTTACAGGCAACAACCTGATCGTTATGGCGTGGGCAAACGGTAAAGTAACAGCGGGGGCGTTACTCCGGAATTGGGGCATTGTCTACTTCGGAAATTTTGTTGGCTCGATCGGTACCGCAGCACTCATGTTCTTTACGCGTCAGTACACATTCGGGGCAAATTCGATCGGCATTGCGGCGCTAAGGACCGGTGTGGCAAAATGCGACCTAACCTTCATTCAAGCGATCGCGTTGGGTACTTTATGCAATGCGCTGGTATGCATGGCGGTCTGGCTGACCTTTAGCGCCCGCAGCACCATGGACAAGATTGCAGCGATCGTTTTCCCGATCACGGCATTTGTGGCGGCGGGGTTTGAACACAGCATTGCGAATATGTATTTCATTCCCTATGCCTTGTTCGTCAAAATGTTTGACACTGATTTTGTTTCCAAGGTTGCTGATAAAGTTCCAAATCTTGATAAATTGACCTGGCAGGCTTTTTGGATCAACAACTTGTTGCCTGTAACGATCGGTAATATCATTGGCGGTGCAGTTCTGGTCGCAGCGGTGTACTGGGCGATCTTCCTGCGCACGAGTAATTCATCATAAGGTAAGGAGAATCTCATGAAAGCATATGTATTAATTAAGATCCGTGCGGGCGAGGTAAAGGATGTTGTTCGTCAGTTGCGCAAGGTCGACAAGATCGTTGAAGCCAATATGACGTTCGGTCCTTATGATGCAGTGGCTGTGATCGATTCGCCGGATATCAGCGCGTTGGGGAATTTGATCGCGGCTTTTATCCAGCCAATTCCGGGTGTAGAACAAACTTTAACTTGTCTGGCTGTTGAAATCTAAGAATCAAAAAAGGAGACTGCCGTAAAAAAACGGCAGTCTCCTTTTTGTTTTATCTTATGGCAACCGGTAACGTAATATCCGGTTGTTGCCTGCGTCTGTGACCCAGATATACCCGAGCGGGTCGATCGCGATGCCCGCTGCCAACCCGATCTCTTCGGGTCCACTGCCAAATGCTCCCCAGGTACGTACAAATTCACCGTTCGATTTGAACTCAATGACGCGCGCGTTTTCAGGGTCTGTAATGAAGACGTTTTCGTTGGTACCAACAGCGATGAAGGGTTTATTGTCCAACGACTGACCGAACCAGGCGTTCACGTCCCATTGAATTGTCGGGATATAAAAGTCACCAGTCTCGCTCGGTACGAAAGCCTGGACGCGCTGATTCCAGGTATCGGTGACATACACGACTCCGCTGGGTGCAATGGCAACTCCCACAGGCTCATCGAACTGACCTGGGTCAAAGCCACCTGTACCAAACTCGGTGATGTAATTGCCATCCTTATCAAAGACCACGATGCGTTTATTTCCGGTATCGGCAACAAAGACTTGTCCACGTGCATCAACCGCAATACCGCGCGGTCCCCATAGGAAACTTGCCGATTCGGGCAGTTCCAAAATGGGTTGACCATATTGTCCCCATGTTTTGACAAATCTGCCGTCAGCGGTGAATTTTTGGACGCGATGATTCCACGTGTCAGTGACATACACGGAGCCATCGGGTCCCACTGCCACGCCCCATGGTTCGTTGAAGGTGTCGTTCGGCGCATCACCTGCCAGAATGTCAGCGAACGTGCCCCATTCGTTCAAGAGACTGCCATCCGAGGCAATATGCAGGATGCGATGATTGCGGGAATCAGCTACATAGATATCATCATTGAGCCCGGAAGCAACTGAGCGCGGTGCGTTCAGGCCTGCTGGCGCGTAAAGCTCAGAACCAAAGATTTGATCCGCTGCCAGAGAAACCGTACCCGCTTCATAGGGGTCTGCCACGCTGGGCGCTTCTGAAGGACCAACACCATAATTCCAGATCTGTGCCGCCACATCTTTGCGGATATAGAGGCGCATTTGATCGGCGGGTTGCCAGGTGGTTAACGTTATGCTTGTACTGCCAGTGGCTTGCCCATATTTTGTGTAGTCGCGGTCAAACCAAATATCGAAGATGCCCTCACGGATGGCTGGGTTTGTAATTGCGTTCAAAACACGGGTTTGATCGAGATTGAAATAATCCTGATTAGGCCACCACATGCGGATGTAATCGAACTTATAAAATCCACTGCCCAGCGCAGGCTCGATCTTATCAAAATTCTTTTGGTCCACGATCACTGCGACTGCTTCACGCAACGAACGTGTGGGCTGGTCGAAGGAACGCAATGCTGTGTAATCACGCAAATACCAGACCATGGGCCATGAAACGCCAGTATCTGGCGCGCTGGCATCGTAGGCGATGACCGCATTCAACCCACCAGCGGTGCGTCTGGAGATCTCCTCCACTTGCGCCATTACTTCCTTGATGCCGCCTGCACCATGTGCATATACAAGATATTCAGTGGCATCGTTATAGTTGATATAGTTTGCGCGGAAGGCTGTCCGCATGGTTTGCATGGCGAGCAAACCAAAGACTGTCAACGCGAAGATTCCAACGACTGCCCCGGTGCGTGTTCCGCGCGAGATGAGCACAATTCCGGCGATGCTGACAATCAGTGCAACCAATGCCAGTAAAAACTTTATTCTGTCAGGCGTAAGGCTGGCTGGGTCAATGCCGGTCATGGCGGAATTCATGATCAATGTTGCACCATTAATAATGCTGGCGCCAAAAGTGATCAATGCCAAAATGAACAGGGCGATCACGCCAAGCCCCGCAAGGTCGTCTTTCATCAAATAAGCCAGCAATACGGCCGATAAGATCATCGCGATCAACGGGAAGATGAACGCAGAGGTCGCCTGAAGTTGTGCCAGCTCTGTTCCTTGAAATGGCGGTGTAGTTCCCGATAATGAACGGATCGATTGGAACGCAGAAATGGCAAACACTGCCAACACCAAAATTGAGAGTATGGCTTGCTGTGGTTTGGTATCGGTCAGGCGTGAAGCAACGGACTCGATGATCTGCCCAACTGCCCAACCGGTCATGATGATCATGGGCCAAGCCATGTGAAGAGTAAGCCAGGGCATTCTTTCGCCTGCGACCGTCAATGTAATGATCGAAACAATCGACCACCAGGACATCAACCCAAAGAAAACGCCAAAATTGGATTCGCTGGACTCTGACTTGGATTCATCAGACTCGATCACTGGTTCCGCTTCCAAAGCAACATCTGTCTCCAGCGCATCTGACTCGGTTGCGATTTGATTCTGTCCGAATAACTTTTTCACCCCGAGAACCATTGCCACGAGCGTACCGATGGCTGGCAAATATTCATACATGGGAATCTGGATCAGCACATAATAATATTCAGGCTGACTGCCGCGTTCCACGCCTTGTTGTACCAACCAATAACCAAGCGACCCGATCAACCCGGTAAAGAAGCCGGGTGCATTGGTGAACACGGTTGTATAGAGAATGGTGAAGATGCCCCAATAGATCACGCCATATTTCCACCAATCCCGACTCCATAATAATCCAACTGCAATTGAGACAGCGAAGAACGCCGCCACAAATCCACCAATGATCCACAAGGATCTGGCATCGAGTCCGTTGACTGATGCAGCATCGGTTGGGATGATCACGTTCAAGCGTGTTTCCAGAAGTTTGATAGGGAGGGGGATCAGCATTGGGAGCACAAAAGTCCCGATCAAAATGATCAGCTCGAACGACCGTTCCTTTAGCAGATTTGCCCAGCCATAGCCGATAAACAAGACCACAATGGCAGCGACTAAACCGACTCCTGCCAATACAAATAGAATGGTGGCTGGTGATGCGCTCTGATTTGTCGAATCGGTTGGAGTTGCAATATCCGTGGGGTTGGAAGGCGCTGCAGTCTCGGCGCTTGAAATTGTTTCAGGATGCCGGTCGATCAGACTTAGCCCAACGCCGATGCTTGCGAATAAAGCCACTGCGGCAAGCGTGATAATAAAAGCACGATACAGACCATGCTTTTCTTCCCAGGGCTGACGGGTAATGCGTGCTATAAAGTAGATCCCCAAAAAGAGCAGAGCTTGTGCCGTATAAATGAACGCTGTTTCTTTTGAAGTGAAATGCAGGAGTGTTGCCAGCGTGACAAAATATAAATATTTTTTCTCCCCGCTCTCCATGTAGCGCAGGATCGCATACAACAACACGACACCCGAAAATCCCACAAATGATTCATTGCGGACATAGCGGCCGTAATACAACATGTATGGCGAGATTACCATGAGGAAGGCAGCTACCAACATGCCCCAGGTGCCAAGATAACGTCGCCAGTACCAGATCATCCATACGATCCCTATACTGAATAAGACGGTCGGGATGCGTGCTGTAAAGTCCGATACCCCAAACAGGAAATAAATTAATGAGATGATATGGAATTGAAAAGGACCATGCATCATGGGTGTGTGCTGATAACCTTGCCCGCGATACAACAGCCACGAGAAATAGGTGTGCAAGCTTTCGTCGTGACTCATCACGCGTGTGCCGAGGTCATAGAACCTTGTCACAATTGCCAGCAAAATGATCCCTGCAAAGATCGCGACCTCATTGGTGATCGCCGGTAATGCAGGGTGGATTGGTTTTTGGAGCCAGGGGGATTTGTCGTTGGTCATAATACTCTTATCGATGTAGGAATTGGGTTGACTTATACTTCATTCTGAATGTTCTGACAAGTTTAGCGGTTTTATAGAGCCCACGGTAACATCCAAGCTTGAAAAAGAAATTTTATACCAGCGAGTTTAGTAGTGGATGAGACGCAGGTTGATTGTCACTCAGCCCGGTGTGTTCGTGATCGGTTCAAGAAAGGGTGTGATCGTGAATGTTGGCGGGTAGATCGTACTGGTTGGTGTTGATTTGCAGATCGGGATCAATAACTCCATATCGCGTTGAATGGCTTCTGTATTCAAGTTGTTCAAATTCATAATGGCTTCTTTTGATGTGGCATATTGACTTGCGATACTCTCGAGCGTGTCATATTCCTGTACCTTATATAAGATCTGCTGGCAGTTAAGCGTTAAAGTGTTTGTGGCAGTATATTGTGTGGACGGTGTGGGAACCGGCAACATGCCAGGGAAAATAGCATTTTTTGGATTCGTTGTCAGCGTAACCTGCCAACCGATAAAGATGAAAGTACACACAGCCATGCCAATCAATGCTGTGCGCGTAACCAGTAAGGTGCTTTTGTTTTTCTGTGAATCTTTTTTCGCTTTCAATGTACTGAGTGAGAGAGGGGCAGGGCGTTGACTCCACTGTTTACGCATAACAGTTTGTAGAACATTTTCCATATCCTTAAATTGACGGGCATATGCACTGCATTGCGCGCAATCCTGGAGGTGTTCATGCAACACCTTCTCTTTAGCGCTGGGCACTGTCTTGTCCGCAGCGTACTGGATCAGTTGAATGGCTTCCTCATGTGTAATCTGCATCTGACTATTCTCCACGCAAACTTCCCAATGATTTTCTTAACCGTTCACGGGCAGTGTGCAATCGGGAATGAATGGTCCCTTCGTTGATTGCCAGAATTTCGGCGATCTCTGAAATGGACAGGTCATGAAAGTATCTTAGGATAACAACCGTGCGATGGCGTTCGTCCAGCTTATTCAGCTCAGCCCAGATCACCGCTTCCTTTTCACCTTGAATAAAGACATCTTCTGGCGATGTTGGTTTGTGGCTTTCTTCCAGCTGAAAAATATTCGTTACGGTTGTCTTGAGACGCTCTAAAAACTTGTGCTTGCGTAAATGGCTGCGGCTGTGATTCAAAGCGATCGTATACAGCCAGGCCTTGATGGAGTTCCGCTCTTGATACGAACGGAATGATTTCAGCGCCGAGAGAAAGGTCTCCTGTGTGATCTCGTTGGCTTCAGCCTGGTCGCCCACGATGGACAATGCGAGTCTGAAAACATCGGTCTCGTATTGGTGCACGAACACTTCGATTGCATCTTCGTTTCCTGCAATGCACTCGTGGATGAGCGAGGCTGAGTCAGCGTTGTTCATGCGTCCTATTTGATTAACGCCGGAGGGGTTAAAAATCTTCATCTGAGTTTGATTGTTATTTGGCGTGTAGCCAATAAATCATACTACTTTTCCTCTTCATAACAAAATAACAAAGCAATTAAGAAAGCGACTGACCCGCCAACTGTCCACACCCCGCCTGGATATCAATCCCGCGCCGCATGCGGATCGTGCATGGGATCCCCGCCTGCTCCAGCGATTCTTTGAATTGGATTGCCCGCTGATGGTCGGTTGCCTTACCAGAGTATCCAGTAGTGGGGTTGAGGGGAATGGCATTGACATGACACATCAAGCCCTTCAAACGTGAAGCGAGCTTCTTGGCAACCTCAGGCGAATCGTTGACGCCATTGATCAGTGCCCATTCAAAGGTGATGCGTCGCCCGGTTTGGTCAACGTAATATCTACAAGCATCAATGACATCTTTAATTTTGTAGCGCTTGTTGACCGGCATGATCGCGAGGCGTTCATTGTCATCCGCCGCATGGAGCGAGATCGCCAAGTTGACTTGTCGTCTCTCGTCAGCAAAACGCATGATTTGTGGAACCAGGCCCACGGTCGAGATGGTGAAGCGGCGAGCCCCAAAGTTGTAGCCATCCGCATCGTTGAGCCGGTCAATCGCGGACATGGTGTTGTCATAATTGTGGAACGGCTCGCCCATCCCCATAAAGACGATGTTCGTTACTGCTTCGTTCACATCTTTCAGCATCTGCGCGTAATACATGACCTGCGCCACGATCTCGCCGCTCGAAAGATGACGCTTGAAACCCATTTGACCAGTGGCGCAAAAGACACAGCCCATCGCGCAACCCGCCTGCGTGGAAATACAAAGTGTGCGGCGATTCTTTGCGCCGCGCAAGTTCTTGCTATCTGGCGCGGACGCCGTGATCTGCGGATTATCCGCCGGGTCGCCGTAGCGCATGAGCACGGCTTCAATCAAATTTTTGTCGGGCAATTCAAACAAGGTCTTGCGCGTAAAGCCATCGGATGAATCTTGAAAGACCTTCACTTTGAAGGGGGAGAAGGTAGTGTGTTCGGTTAGTTTCTCGCGTAATGATTTTGATAGATTGGTGAATTGCTCGGGCGAGTTATACAAATGTTGATACAAACCCTGCCAGACTTGCTTGGCACGGTAGGTAGGTTCGTTCCATTCTTTGAACAAGTTTTCGAGTGAGGGAAAATCGAGATCATAAATTAGCATAAAGATATGATACCAGAATAACAAACCTAGGGTTGGTGTCTCTATAAAACCTGTTTAACTCGTGCCACTATCGACCCAAGTCCTATTTCTCTAGCAAATCTAGGTATGATCGAAGATTCTTAATTCTGGAATGATCATACGGCAAAAATTTCTGGAAGATATTCAAAGCACGCTCAAAATGATTTTTGGCGGTTCGCTTATTGTCTTCATCGATCGCAAGAACTCCAAGCCACCATAAACTTTGGGCAACATCTGGATGTTCATTTCCAAATGCTTTTTCCCTAATCTTAAGGGCGCGCTCAAACATCGTACGTGCGCCAGGCAAATCGCCCAAAGCTTGCATCACACCTCCCAGGTTGTTGGTGTCATTGGCGATATCAGGATGGTCAGGACCAACGTTGGCTTCATCAATCTTGAGCGCGCGTTCGTAGGCGGCGCGCGCGCCGGGCAAGTCGCCCATGGCTTGCATCACTCCCCCGAGATTGTTGACTAGCGTTGCAACATTGGGATGCTCTTCGCCAAGTTCTTTCTCGAGAATCTTGAGCGCGCGCTCGAACATCGTGCGCGCGCCGGGCAGATCGTCCAATTCTAGCATAACCCTCCCCAGATTGTTGACACCGAATGCAACTTCGGGCTGGTCTGGACCAAAATTTGCTTCATCGATCTTGAGCGCGCGTTCGTAGGCGGCACGTGCGCCGGAATAATCGGCAATATCATCCAAATGAGCACCGTAGTTATTCCATAATGCTCCTGCATCTTGTAAACCGGCTTCTTCTGCATAGGATGCAATCACTGGTATGTGAGACCGAAGGGGAATGAAGCTGAGAGGTAAACCAGTATCAAGTGCTTCTTTTGATAAAGTTACAAGCACATCGGCAAGGTTTTCTAAAATTTCTTTCTTTTCTTTTGCCAAGCCGCGTGCGTATTCGGCAAGTAGGGGGTGAATCGTCGGTTGGTCGTCCTCGCTTCTGCGAAGCAAGCCCAAGCCATATAAAGTGTCCAGTGCCTCGTCGCAGGTTTCGCTGGTGATCTCCAAAGCCTTTTCAAATATCTCCAGCGGGATGGCTGAGTTGGGGGCAAGGTAGCCAGCAGTTAGGAACATTTTTTGCGTAGTTTCATCTTTTACGGCTTCCCATGAAAGGGCAAAGGTATGTCCCAAATCAAGGTCGTGTTGTGTCGCTGCGGGGTGATCCTTGCGCCAGTCGCGCATCGAGGAGTGGTCAAAGGCTCTTTGTAACTGAGTCAGGTATTCGGTGATCGTGAGGCGGGCATGTCCGTTCAGGTAACGACTCGCCAATTCCAACGCGAGCGGCAAATGACCGAGGCGCTCTGCGAGCGTTTTCAAATCGTCATCTTTATCGTTGCGCCCTTCGATAGCTTTTCGCAGAAAGGCAAGGCTTTCTTGCGGCGTAAACAACTCGAGGGGCAGCGGGCGCAAACCGCTGGCGGGCGTCCAGTCTGTGCGGCGGGAGGTGACCAGCAGGTGCAGGCTCGAATGTCGCAGGCGGGTCAGCACGTTATTCACCTGCTCCACGGCTTCGAAGTTATCCAACACCAGCAGGCGGGGACCGTCCGCTTTCCACGTGTTGAGGGTCAATACTACCTGTGAGGGCTGGTCTGCAGGGAAATTCGCGAGCGACATCTGCGCGCCACACTGCGCGATCTCGGAATCTAACAGGCTCGGGTCAGCGAGGTCCAGCCAATGCACGCCGCGATAAAAGCGCCCATAACGATACGCAAATTCCACTGCGAGTTGAGTCTTGCCAAGTCCGCCCATGCCCGTGATGGCTTGATTAATGACCACACCCGTATTTGATGCACCCAAAAGAGACTCAGCAAGTTTCTTCAACTCGCCGACACGTCCTTCAAAATTCGGATTAGGAGAAAAAGGGATGCGCGACCCGATGGGCAGGTCACCGACTAGGGGTAGTGTGTCTTTAGGGATTAAGGTCGTTTTTTTTTAGCGTTACCAAGTTTTTTCCCCAACTGATTGGCACGAATGTTCAAAGCCTTAATGAGTTTCTCTAAACCATCCGAGGCAGTGTAATCGCCCCATTGAATGTCTTGTAAATCATACGGAGTTTCGCATTTGTCCAAGCGTAATGGAATCAAGAATATTGTCCCGCGTGGTTTTTCGTCTTGATGATCTTGGGCAAACTTTAGTTCTTTTTGAATATATCCCTCTTTATTCACTGAAATTGATGAGAGGCAAACAATCACTGCGTCGCTTGCTCGTAAGCCTTTCTTGATTTCCAAATCCCAATCCATGCCGGGTAATAACACGTCGCTATCCAGCCACGGTTGATAGCCTGCGGCAACAAGATCATCATTTAAATCTTTGACGATTGGTTTATTCTCACTCGCGTGACACAGAAATACTTTGAGTTTTTCCTTTGTCTCTGCCATGACCCAACTCCACAGAAAATCTTCGCTTGAAAGTGACTGTTTTCTATTTTATCCCACAAGCGCTGATAAGTCATCCGCAATTATGTCTATCTTTGGCTGCCATGCGTCTGCCTGTTCCTTTGTGGATACCCCACTCAGCACTAACGCAGTTGGACATCCCACTGCCTTCCCCGCAGCGATATCCGTTTCGAGCCTATCGCCGACGACCAGGGTCTCTTCCTTTTTTGTTCCGAGCAATTCCAAAGATAGCTCCATCATAAACGGGAATGGTTTTCCAGCAATGATCGGTTCAACTTCTGTTGCAGTTGTTATAACAGAAATCCACGCGCCTGCCCCGGGGATTTCGCCACGCGGAGTGGGGAAGGTCTTATCGGGGTTCGTCGCGTAAAACGGGACGCCGCTGCGGACTAAGAGAGTCGCTTCGCGCATTTTGTCAAAGGTGATGCCGCGGTCAATGCCCATCACAACGACTTTCGCTTCTGGTGCATTATTGGTAGATAGCACCTCAAATCCCTTTTCTTCCAGCGCCACGCGGATGCCGTCTTCGCCGATCATGAAGACCTTTGTCCCTTTGGGATATTTCTGCGCGAGCATATATGCCACACCAAGCGCGGACGTGACCACCTGCGTTGGGTTCACATTGACGCCAAACCCTGCCAGACGTTCCACATATTGTTCAGGGGTCTTGGTGCCATTGTTGGTCGCGAATACGTATTTCAATCCGCGGGCTTCGATGCGCGCGAAGATCTCAGCGAGATTGCCGATCGGTGCATCCGCGCGCCAAATGACGCCATCCATATCGAGGATGAGGGCTTTGATGTGTGAGGGGATCATAATTCTCCTGATGGTCGAGTAGGGCGAGTGTTCTTCTCGACCGTATCGAGGCCATCAATAACAAGCAAAAATCTAATTTCATTTTGTGGTCTCGATACGTCCCGCTAAGAGCATACGGGACTACTCGACCACCAGAGGTTACCTGAATTTCTTCACCAAGTATTTCAACACCGATCCATCGATCCACTGGGCTTCGGGATCAGCGCGTTCTTCGAAGTTTTCATTACCGATGAATTCATTGAAAGCATTGCGAAAATTATTACCTTTTTTCAAGTAACCTTCGCGAGTAAGAATATCTGTGACTTGCTGTAAAGCTTTGCCTTTGATCGCTATGCGTTCCTTTTCAGGACTCTTGCCGAAATACAGCTCATGCATTACAAGCAATTCGCCGAGGCGTAGAACGGGGTCAGCATGATCATCGACGCGATAATCGATCCAACGGTCAACGAAGCCGCCATAGCCGCCTTTGGGTTTGACCACATAGATCGCCGCGGATTGACGTCCACGTTTGTCGCCGCCAGCGCGGTCACCGGCTAATAGCGCCGCGTGTAATCTCGTGGGCAAGTTTCCTTTGGTCTTAAGGAAGGTCTTTTCGATCGCAGGGACGACTTTCGCGCTCTTGAGAATATTACCCTGAATGGCATAGCCCTTACCGCTGACTCCGCCCGCCCACGGAAAACAACCAGCGCCAGTAAACGTCGCTGAACGCCCCTGCATATCCACCAAGCCGACCTGGCGCAGCTCACGGTCAGGGTCTTCCTGCAGCAATTTGGCCAGCGCTTCATCAGCAGATAAACCTTTGCCCATCAGTTCCAACCCATATGGACCATACGAAGTATTCGCAAAGGCTTGTGTCGCCACTGCGCCAGCGTCCGCTTGCGCCCACGGGACCACTGCACCCACTGCCGGGAATTTGGAGGCAACTGCCACGCCCCAAGCTTGTTCTTCCAGGTCACAGGCAACAATTGAAAAGGTCATACATAATTCCTTTCGCGAGAAGAGATTATATCGTAAGAGAAACCTCAAATCATACGCTTAGCCACAGAGCGTGCCGAGCGTCCTGAGACTTTTCATCAATGAACTCTGTGGTCTCTGTGGCAGAAACAAAAAAGCCTGCCGATCAACTCAGCAGGCTTCGCTTACTTTTGAACTACTTTCCCATCTTCGGGGGCGCTTCGAGCACCTGATCCACCAGGCCATATTCAACAGCCTGCTTGGCTTCCAAATAATAGTCTCGGTCGCTATCGCGCTCGATCACTTCCAGCGGTTGACCGGTGTGCTTGGACATAATACCCAGCAATAACGCCTTCAAGCGCAGGATCTGTTTGGCTTGAATTTCGATATCGGTCGCCTGACCTTGTGCGCCGCCGAGGGGTTGGTGCATGTGGATGGTCGCATTAGGCAGGGCATAGCGATGACCCTTCGTGCCCGCCGCTAGTAATACGGTCCCGAAAGAAGCGGTCACGCCAACGGCAAAGGTACTAATGGGGTTGGGGATCATCTGCATCGTATCGTAGATCGCGAGTCCCGCATAGATCACGCCGCCGGGCGAGTTGATGTACATCTGGATTTCTTTCTCAGGATCCTCGTGAGTCAGGTACAACAATTGCGCCACCACCACATTGGCAACCTGATCGTCAATTGCCGTGCCGAGGAAAATAATGCGCTCTCTCATCAGGCGGCTGAACACACTTACTTCGCGATCACCGTAGGGTGATTGCTCGATCACACCACCGTAAACATTTTTGAAATTAGGGATCATTGGGTCTCCTTATATTTCGCCAATCATACACAGTCCATGTTGGAATTGTGTTAATTCTTTATCAGGTCTTCTTAGGAAGCTTCGCCCGATTCAGGCTCAGGGTTGGCTGCTTCTGCCTCAGGAGCCTGCTCTTCGCCTGCAGGGATGCCACCTTCCGAAACCATATCCGCTTTTGCCTGCTCGGTCGTTTTATATTCACCTGTCGCAATGGACTTCAAGACATCCAGCGCTCGGCGTGTAAGCACGCGGTTGGCTGATTCCATGGCGATGGCTTGGGCGAGCTGCTGTTGACCCTTTTTACCGCCGCGGACTTTGTTGAGATCCATACCTTGCATTTGCAGCGTGGAGAGCGTCTGATTGAACTCGGCGTCCAGTGCGGCGTTATCCACTTCGAGTTTCTCGGTGCGGACGATCTCATCGAGGATCAAAGAACGTTCGAAGCGTTTCTTGGCAACTGGTTTCACTTCTGTTTCAATGAACTCTTCGCGAGTGGTATTGCGCAGTTTGAAGTAGGTATCGAGATCCATGTTCTGTTGTGAGAGACGCTGGCTTAGGTCATCCAACACATGCTCGCCTTCGTGCTCGAGCGAGTGCTGATGATATTTGAAGGTTGCGCCTTCTTTGATCTTCTCGATCAAGTCCACAAAGTATTTGTCATCATAATCGCTCTTGGAGCGGTTTTCGACATCTTTGGCAACCGCTTCGCGGAGAGCATCGAGCGTTTCACCAGCGCCAACCATCTTGGCAAATTCATCATCCAACTCAGGCAATGTCACCGCGCGGACAGTTTTCACTGTGACTTCCATCTCAGCTTCCTTGCCTTTGAGCTCATCGAGTTCGTGATCTTCAGCAAAGGTGTGTTTGATGGTCTTGGTATCACCGGGTTTCAAACCGACGAGTTCATTGGCGAAGCCGTTATAGGGCCATTCAGTATCGCGCTCGTCCTTGCGGATGAATGCCGCAAAGCCGGTGCGAGTGAGTTCGGTAATTTCGGATTTGACATCCACGAGCACGTAATCGCCAACCTGTGATTCACGTTCCACATTCTCGGTGGAGGCATACATTTGGCGGAGGTCTTCGACACCTTTGTCCACTTCACTTTGATCAGGAGCAGACCACTCATACGGCAAACGAAGCGATTGAATGTCGCCCAGATCCACTTCGGGAGCAAGCGGCACGCGGAAGTGAAGCTTCGGCGGGTCGAGAGATT
>Ga0210377_10000862_pt1 | contig 28679 bp, 26 predicted proteins | sample PLM4_65_b1redo_FD_155480 | JGI IMG/M metagenome (GOLD analysis project Ga0210377, IMG submission 155480) | Groundwater sediment microbial communities from an aquifer in East River, Colorado, USA - PLM4_65_b1 redo | ecosystem: Environmental > Terrestrial > Soil > Riparian zone | place: USA: East...
CAGTCATGCGTAAACTTCTTCATATCGTTTTTGGCGTCTGGTCATCCGGCTTGCCGTTTGACCCCGCTTATTCACACCAATCTCTGGCTTTTGCTTGACTTTCAAGACGGTATCTACGCTTTTATCCCTGCGCGGCTGGACACGATGGCGCACAAACCACCCAGCAGACCACGCAGGCTAGTCGGAAGCCCGGATGCCAAACAAAATACTTCCTTCTCGCGGCCTGCTTCCCTCGGATCCTACTACGGTCTCTCCGTTTCACAGGCGGCGGCAGCGGCGGCTGGCTTCCTCGACTCGACGCGAAGCCGATCCTACTACGGTCTCGGCCCTGTGCCCGCGTTGGGCAGAGAAAGCCAGCCATCGCTGCGATAAGATAGCCGTCTCCCTTTTGGGGGTTCAGCAGTCAGCCAAAGACGAAAGCGAAAGGCTGACCCCTTGCAGGGTTTAAGCAAACAGCGTAGAACTTATGTTCGTATTATAGATGGCGGTTTGGATTTGTCAATGGCACGTTTGGTCTACAACGCTGCCCAACTGCGTTATCGAAGCCAATCTCATGTACAATAATCCTAATTCACCCAATCTGGATAGGCTACCATGACTCTTGCCGCTGACCTTGCGAAGCTGGAATATTCAGGCCTGATTCACCTCGCGCTGGTGGAGCCGGAACTTGAATATCTCTTCAGGCACGCGCTGCTTCACGATGCAGCTTACGATTCGTTGCTGAAAGCAGACCAACGAAAATTGCATCTCAGCGTGGGCCAGACCCTGGAGGAGTTGTACCCGAAGCGGTTGAGTGAACTTTCGTTCGTGCTTGCCCACCATTTTTCGGCGGCGGGCGAGACGGATCAGGCCCGAAAGTATTTCTCGCAAGCCGGTGATAATGAGCTGGCGCGGTATGCCAACTCCGAGGCCGAACGCCATTATCAGGCAGGGCTGGCGCTGGGCGGCTCAGAAGCAGAACGCGCCCACCTATTCGCCGGGTTGGGCGACGCGCTGAACGCCCAGGCCCGTTTCGAGGAGGCGGCGCAGGCCATCCATGAGTCCAGCGGACTGTATCGGGCCAGCGGCGATGACGACACGGCGGCCCGGTTGTACGCGCGCGCGTCAGAAGCGAAGTTTCAAAGCGGAGACGCGGCAGGCGCGTTGGCTCTGTGTCGAGAAGGGCTGGCGATCCCGGAACTGGCGAATCTAGCGGACACACGCGGCCTGGCCGAGTTACTTCACCAGACCGGAAAGGCCAGTTTCTTTAACGGCCTGCCGGATGAGGCGCGCCCGCTGTGCGAGCGGGCGTTGTCACTCGCCGAACGGCTGGGCGCGGTGGATTTACAAGTAAACACGCTGGCGACGCTAGGCATCCTGCCCGACCAGTCCGACGAAGCTAAAACGCAAGTCCTGAGGCGGGCGGTGGCATTGGCTGAGGAGGCCGGGCTGGGAGGGTTGCCAGCCATTCGAGCGCGAAATAATCTGGCTGGCCTGCTATCGCGGGAGGGCGATTTTGTGACAACACACCAACTGCAACGGTGGATCCTGGAAATGGCACAGCAGACCGGGCAAATCGGGCGTGAGATTGCGGCCCTGACGGAGATGATGTATTGCGACCTCCAGTTAGGCGAATTGGAAGCTGCTGATGAAGACCTCGCCAGTGTGCGGCGTCTGTTGACTGGCGTGGCCTCAATTCGCATCGGCCCAGAAGTTAGCGCTTTTGAGGCGATGCTCGTTTATTACCGGGGCGACACGGTCGAGGCTATTCGCGCGCTAAAGGCCGCGTGGGACGAAGCTAACAAGATTGGCGAGATCGAAGCCATCATATGGATGAATAATCTTTTGGCCGAGGCTTATCTGGAAGTTGAGGCAGCGGACAGAGCCGTGAGCGCGCTGCTGGCGGCCCTCACGCACTCCCAGCGGCTTAACTACGAAGCCGATAATGCGAAGTCACTGTGTCTGCTGTGTGTGGCGCGCGTCCGGGAGGGGGATGTGACAGACGCCCGCCGCCGGCTGGATGAAGCACAGGCGAAGATAGGGCAGCAAGCCGCCCCGCTTTCGCGCGCCTGGCTTGCTCTGGCCGAAGCGCACCTGGCCACCACCGAAGGCCAATGGACAGCAGCGTTCGCCGCGTTCGAGCGCAAAGCTCAGTTGGAAGAACAGATGAGCCGCCGCTGGTATCACGCCCAAACCTTGCGCGAGTGGGCTGAGGCGCATTTGAAACGAAATGAACCAGGCGACGTTGCCCGCGCCCGCGAACTCTTGCAAAAAGCGGTATCGGAGTTTGAAGCCATGAATGCGCCGAAATATGCGGCTCTGGCAGGCAACAGATTGCAAGCCATATAGTCACAGCGCTTCTTTCACCAGTGAATCCACCGTCGCAACCTTAAACTCATAACCAAACGTCGAAGCGAACGAACTTCGGAACGCCGCGATCACTTCCTCCATCGTCGGGGATGCTATAATCTCCACAAGAGGAAATGAGCGATGGCTATCACCCGCGCTCCTGCTTTTGACGAAGTGTATGAGTTTCTGGTTTCCGCGCCAAGCCGGGACGCGATTATCGCATTTCGCCCGTCAAAGGAGACTCAGGCGCGGGTCAGCGAGCTATTGCATCGTAATAAGGAAGAGTCGCTGACAGCGGATGAAGAAGCAGAACTGGACGAATTCCTCAAAGTTGAGCACTTCATGCGAATGCTCAAGATCAAAGCGCGGGAGAAGCAGGGTTAAGTGTGTCTGTATACAATCAGGGGCGAACACACAGATTCGCCCCTCCATGGCAGGACATCACCGCATCACTGACTCCACCATCACCGATTTGAACTCATAACCAAACGTCACCGCGAACGCCGCTTGAAACGCCGCAATCACGTCTGCCATCGGCGGGCAGTCGTCACCCAGCAAGGCCGCCATCGACGTGACCGGTTTATCAAGCCCGCACGGGACAATACCCCGAAAGAAGTCGAGGTCGGGGTTCACGTTGAGCGCCAATCCGTGCATCGTGACCCCCGCCGCCGTCACTTTGACTCCAATCGCGGCGATTTTCTCCGGCCCGCCAGGGGTATCGACCCACGCGCCCGTGAATCCCTCGTTACGGCGGGCTTCGATGTTAAATGGTCGCAGCGTGTCGATGATGACCGATTCTAATTTGCGGATGTAGCCGATGTAATCAGCGTGCGGCAATCGCCCCGACATATCGGGTTTGCCCAAATGCAGAATCGGGTAGGCGACCATCTGGCCAGGGCCGTGATAGGTGATGTCGCCGCCGCGATCCACGTTCAGCACGGCGACGCCGCGCCGGGCGCGCTCTTCCTCGCTCATCAGCAAATTCTCGATATGGCCGGAACTGCCCAGCGTGTAAGTGTGGGGATGCTGCAAGACCATGACGGTGTCCGCGATCTCACTGCGCGCGCGTTTCTCGGCAAGTTGGCGCTGCATCGCCCACGCCTCCTGGTAGTCCATCTGCGCCAGTTCCAGCCAATTCGCGTCCATGTTGTGTCACCTGTCATCCGTTAACCACAGGGCGGGAGCGCTGCCCGCTGCCGAAAATGCTCAAACGATTTTCTAACCTTCACGGCGCTGGGGTAGGGGGGGGCAGCCCCGGCTGGCTCGATATCGATGATCAGCCAATCCTGTTCCGGGGGGCTGCCCGGCGCGGGCGGCTGAAAAGTTGAGACAAACGCGCCTTGCCGTCCCTGAAAGGCAATCCGCTGGTCGTCCTGAAAAGTCACCGTGTAGCTGTTCTCAGGAAAATGCAGGCCAAACGACCGGGCGGTGTCAACCACTGCCGGATCGGTGACGAGCATTGCCGCGCCTTTGTCATCTCTGATCCGCAGCCTTTCCAAAAATTCGACCAGCGTGGCGTAGGCTGATGGCTCGGCGATTTGCCACAACCAGTTCTGCCGATTGTCCGATCCGCCCATTGCCGGGAACTGCGCATAGGCATCCTTATCGCGCGCCCAGCTTATTCGGAAGCGGCGCTGTGGCGTGTTCGCGCCTTCACGAAACACGGATGTCGTTCCCTGCGCGTCGCCGACCAGCGTTATGCGCGCCAGATCGGGCGACAGCGCGACCGCCGCATTCGCCGCGTTGAACCACCAATCCGGGTCGTTGCCCGCCAGCCAGATCACGCCCCAACCAATGTCGCTGGCGCGAAGCAGCGCGTAATGAGCCGTCTTCGTGCCGTCCACGCCGAGGGTAGTGTAAAGCGCCCCGATCTCCTGATTATGGCGAACCACGTCCAGTGAATCCAGCCCCGCCGTCCAACGGCTGATCTCGATGGGCGTTTGAGACACGCCTTCAACCCGGCTGATCATGTACAGGCCCATTGCGTCGGGCAGGCCAACGATAGTCAGGTCATCGGCGCGGCGAATATAGGCGGGATCGGTGTAAGTCATCCGGCCTGAGGCAAAGGCGATGTCGGTGAGCAGCGTCGAGGCCGCCTGATCGTCGCTGGGCCGCCGGGCCAGATCGTCAAGAAAGGCCGGCAGCAGGGACAGCACGGCCCGCCATCGTTCCGGGCGCGATTCGATTTGAAAGGCGGCCCGCAGTTGATCGTGGATTCCAAGCGCGGCGGTAGGGGTGGCAGGCATCGAGGTCGCGGGGGGTTGATCAGCAAGACAAGCCGAGAGCAAGAGAGCGGCAAGGCCCGCCACAGCCCCCCCCAGCCGCCATCGGCCTGACAGCAGTGGCGCAATCATCAGGTCAGGCGGGCTTGTCCGTCTCGCTGATGGTCTGGCGGATCATCCCGATCACTTCTTTGAGACGGCCTGTCGCCTGCTTGACGCGGGTCACCGCGCCCTGCTGTTTCTCGGTGAGGGGGTCAAAGCCTCCGGACAGCAGGGTGTCTACCTGCGCTTCAATGCCATCGATGGGGTTAAGCAGCGTCTCGGCGTGGTTCATCACGGTTTTGGCGGACGCTCTGGCAAGATCGACGCGCTGCTGGACTTGAGCGATAGCCGCGACCTTGTCCAGAGCGATAGCGGCGTAATCGGCAAGGCTGGTCAGGGCCGCCTGATCGGATTGCTCGAAGGTATGCAGCCCTAGACTGTAGACGGCCAGCACGCCAGCCACCTTCTGATCGACAATAATGGGCACATTGATCAACGCGCGGGCGAGATAGCCTGTTTTGACCTTATGCTCGGTGTCGCCGCCCTTCAGCACGGGCTTGCCTGTTTGAAGAACCGCCATCGCATCCGAATCGCGGGAGGGCTGTTTGAGGGCCTCGGCGCGCTTCTCGCCCATGCCCTGTTCGGCGCGCAGAGTCAGCGTCCCCGCGCCTTCATCGACCAGAAACACGGCGCCTTCATCGGCGCGGGCCAGATAAACCGCCGCTTCAACAATGTGCGACAGCATGGTATCGATGTTCGATTCAGCGCCAATGGAGCGGCCAATACGAGACAGCGTGGACATTTCTTCCAACCGGCGCGCCAGGTCGGACTGGGCGGCAGCCAGACGCTGCTGGATGGCAGCCTGATCGCGTTCGGCTTCCATTTTCGAGACAAACTCAGCGATCTTCGCCAGCCGGGCGTCGTCCTCAATCGGTTTGAGGGCCAGATCGCGGATGCCCAGCGGAAAAATCTCGGTCGCCATTTGTTCGGTGACGCGCGGGACAAACAAAATAGCGGGCGCGTCACAGCCCATGCGCCGCTGGGCTTTGAGCAGGCCAAAGGGATTGGCGCTGCGCAGCATCGAGATGTCGGCCATAACAGCGTCGCAGGCAGACGGCGTGTTTAGATCATCGGCTTTGCTGACCTGAAACCCGCCGCGCTGCAACAGATTGATCAGCTCGTCGGCGATTTCCGGCGTGTCGGCTGCCACAAGGATATGCGCCTGGCCCATGTTGACTTGCTCCCCTGGTGATGGCGTGAAAACTGGCGAGGCGGCTACGCCCCCCGGCGGCCCTGAAAGCGAGGCATTGGCATATCCTCATCGTCTTCAGGCAGCGCGCCCTGCCGCCGCTGTGACGATGGCGCGCCGTGAGGCATCCCTAACAGCATGTACAACCGCTTCATGGTGTCGGCGTCATAGGCGAACTCGCCGCACACATCGCAAAGCCAGACGCTCACATTCGGCACAATCACCAAATGGCGATCAATAGCCTGCGTGACCGTGACCCGGCGCGCGTGCAACAGCCCGATATGGCAAACACCGCATTGGTTTTCTGGCATCAAAAGCCCCTGTCTAGGGAGTTGTGGGCGAGACAGCCGGGATGTTCCGCAGGCGGTAATGCTTGATGATGCCCCAATCCTGTGGCGGCCAGTAAGAGAGCCACGCTTTGCCGATAATGTCTTTGTACGGCAGCATTCCCCACGAACGGGAGTCGCTGGAATGGCCGCGATTGTCGCCCATCACGAAGTAATTCTCTGGCGGGACGACCCATCGGCCCGGACGCGACCCGAAACCCGTGTCTTGCGAGATATACGGCTCGGTCATTTGAACGCCATTGACAAACACCTTGCCCTCTTCCGCGACCACCGTGTCGCCAGGGAGGCCAATAATGCGTTTGATGTAGTCATCGGTCAGGTTGCCGGGATAAATGAAAACAATCACATCGCCGCGCTGGGGAACCGCGCCCAACGTATAAGCCAGGCGGCTGACGATCAACATCTGCCCGGTGTGGAAGTTCGGCTCCATGCTGGAGCCTTCGACGATGAAGCGGGCGGTGGCGAAATTGACGGCGACCCAGATGACGACCGCCAGCACGATGGTTTCAAGGACTTCGTAAACCAGCGGCTTCCAACTGGGTTTGGCCTGCGGCTCGCTGACAGCCTCCGCGGAAGCGTCGGGGGCAGCATCAACGGGCGGGGCAATCACGCCTTCAGCCCCCGTGATGGTCTCAGTAGTTTCAATTGATGGCATTATAGGCTCGGTCACGACTTTTTTCCAAAACAAGCGCTCAACATAGTATACGGATTATAGAGCCAGCAAGGATTGGACGCCAAACTTCGCAGCGGATTTGGCGTTCACTTTCGTTGACAAATGACCCACGCGCTGTACAATAGAGGTCGCTGGCCGAAGTGGCGGAATTGGCAGACGCGCTACGTTCAGGGCGTAGTGATCGTAAGGTCATGAGGGTTCAAATCCCTCCTTCGGCATTAAGAGGGCCGGGCATCAGCCCGGCCTTCTTTCATCCGGGAGACCGCTTTGGACAACCCCACCCTGACCGACAGCCCGCCACCATCTGAGCCGTCTTCGCCAACAGCCCGGCGCGGAACAGCGCGCTGGTGGCAGCGAATGCCCCTGAGCAACCTTCAGATCATGCTGATTCTGCTGATCATCGTCGGCGGGCGGCTGGTGATTGATTTCAGCCAGCGCATCGTCGAGGGCCAGCAAAAAGTCGCCGAACAGCGGCGGTTGGAGGCTCGTATTGCGACGCTGGAGAAGGATCGGCAGCAGTTTGAGGCCGACAAAGCGTACTACAGCAGCCCGACGTATATCGAAGCATGGGCGCACGACGAGGGCAAAATGGTGCGCGACGGCGAAAAGCTGGTCGTTCCCGTCTATCAGGGCAAGCCGCAACCCAGCAAGACCCTGACTATCACCCCGCCCGCCACGCCGCTGCCCGATTGGGCTGTCTGGTGGACATTATTCGTCGACGGCCCGCCGCCGTTGGTTGCCCCATGATCAGAAACAGCGACGCTGGTAAGGGTTGGCGGTTCGGTCACGTCATATCGTCATTGCGCTGGCTGCCTGCTCCTGCCGTTCGAAATGAGGTCCCGTGAGAATAGACTTGCGCCGCGACCCGGCGGCGTTTGACACGCTGGCGGCCCAGTGGGATTCGCTGCTTTCGCCCGAAAATTCCTTGAATTTCTTTATGCGCGTCGATTGGCAGCGCGCATGGTGGAAACATCTTCATCGCGGCGAACTGGCGATCATGTGCGCGTGGGATGATCAGGAGACGCTGCGCGGCGTGGCTCCGTGTTTCGTCGAGACCCAAGCCGATGGGCGGCGGATAATGCATGTGGTTGGCTGCGTGGACATCACCGACTACGTAGACTGGATTTACGCGCCCGGCTTTGAACAGCCCGTGATCGCCGCTCTATGGGAGTTCCTCAAATCGCCGGACGCTCCGGGTTGGGATGTCTTGAGCCTGTGCAATATCCCCGAATCGTCCCCCACCCTGAAACTCCTGCCACCGTTGGCGGCCCGCGATGGGTTCCAAACAACCAACAATATCGAGGATGTTTGCCCCGTTGTGTCTTTGCCTGACAGCTATGAAGCCTATCTGGAGAGTCTTGATAAAAAGGATCGGCACGAACTGCGGCGCAAGCGGCGTCGGGCGGAGGATTTTCCCGTGAGCTGGCATGTCGTCGGCCCGGAGCATGATCTTAATGAAGAGATAGACGCCTTCCTGACTCTGATGGCTTCCAGCACGCCGGAGAAAGCTGAGTTCCTGACCCAGCGCGGCCACCGCGATTTCTTCAAAGAGATCGGGCCGATCATGTTCCGGCAGGGAACGCTCGACTTGAGCTTTCTGGTCGCCGGCGGCAAACGGGCGGCAGCCATGTGGAACTTCGCTTACGGCAATCGCATGATGCTGTACAACTCTGGCCTTCAGTCTCAGGAATTTATGGCCCTCAGCCCCGGCATTGTCCTGTTGACCTACAATATCGAGCACAGCATCGCCGAAGGCTTCACCCGGTACGACTTCCTGCAAGGCAATGAAGGCTACAAGTACCGGATGGGCGCTCAGACAACCCACGTCCACACCCTGACTGTGACCCGGTGATAGTCTGTGACTCATCATCAACCTTTGCGCGTGGCCTTGTTGAGCGTTCACACCTGCCCACTGGCGACTCTTGGCGGCAAAAAGACGGGCGGGATGAACGTCTATGTCCGCGAGTTGAGCCGGGAACTTTCCCAGAGCGGCGTTAAAGTTGATATTTTCACCCGAACTCAGGAAAGCTGCCGCTCGCATGCCCATGAGTCGTCACACCCGCCGGGCATCCGGGTAATCCACATTCCCGCCGGGCCAATCGACACTGCTTCCACACTCGTGATGGCCGACCATCTCCCCGAATTTGTGGCCGGGGTTAAGGCGTTTGCCCAACAAGAAGCTGTCCGCTATGACCTGATCCACAGCCATTACTGGCTGTCCGGGCTGGTAGCGCGGGAGCTAAAACAGGCATGGGACATCCCGATTGTTCAGATGTTTCATACGCTGGGCCACATGAAAAACCGGATAGCCCTCAGCCCCGACGAGCGCGAACCGGAGCAGCGCCTGAAAGCCGAAAACGAAGCCATCCAAGCCGCCGACATGCTGATCGCCGCCACGCCCGCCGAAAAGATTCAACTGATGTGGCTGTACGGGGCGGATATGCACAAGATTCAGGTGATCCCCCCCGGCGTGGATATCGAAACGTTCCATCCGATTGACAAAGCCGAGGCCCGCGCGGCTATCAATATTCCGCAGACCGACAAACTGCTGGTGTTTGTGGGGCGCATGGAACGGCTGAAGGGGCTTGACACCCTGATCAACGCCATGGCCATCCTCAAACGTGATGATCCACATGGGCTGGACAACCTCTATCTCTCCGTGATTGGCGGGTCGCCAGACAACGAGGCGAAGGATGACATCGAATTCCAGCGAATCAAGGCGCTGCGCGAAAGCTTAGGCTTGCAAGAGTTAATCACTTTCCTCGGCGCGCGCGACCAGCCGTCCCTTCCTTATTATTATGCCGCCGCCGAGGCGGTCATCATGCCCTCGCATTATGAATCATTTGGCATGGTCGCCCTTGAAGCGATGGCTTGCGGCGCGCCGGTGATCGCGTCAGAGGTCGGCGGGCTGGCCTATCTCATTCAGGACGGCGTGACCGGGTTTCACGTCCCCGATCAAGACCCAGTGGAGCTTGCCGGGAAAATCAAGCTGATACTCGACCATGAGGAGCTGCGACAGGAAATGTCCGCCGCCGCCGTCCTCAGCGCCCAGCGATACGCGTGGCCGCGCATCGCGGCGCAGATCGTCCGGGTATTCACGGGCCTGCTGGAAAAAGAATGGCCCTTCTTTGACGAGAAGGGCCTCTAGCTCTAGTTGGGGTCGGGTCAGGCTCCAGCGGCTTCCTGATAGACCGCCTTCGTTTCCGGCGATGGCTCGATGTCGTACTTTTCCCTGAGTTCGACCTCTAATTTGTGATAATGCTCGGCGGCCTCGCTGCGGCGGCCCAGCTTGCCATACAGCCGCAACGCCTCCCGGTGCAAATCTTCCCGATTGTAGGCTTCGCTCAAAGCTCGCAGAATCAGCCCTAACGCGTTCTCAGCCTTGCCCTGCTCTTCACGAATGCGCCCCAGCTCGGCAAGGGCCTCGATAAAGCCTTCCCTAAAATCATTGCGGCGGGCTATCACCCACGGATCGTCGTGACCCTGAAGGAAATGCCCGCGATACATATCAATGGCGTGCTGCCAGCGCCCTTCCGCGTCTTCCCCGCCACGCGACCGGGCTTCAACCAGGCTGCTGACAAATTCCAGAACGTCATACTGGACATTCATCTTCGGGTTGATATGATAGTGGCCGTTGTCATGTTCCAGCATATCGTCATAATGCAAGGCTTTGTGCAAGCGGCGTTTGGTGACATGGAACACGTTGACCGCCTGCTCGACCGAAAGCTCAGGCCAGAACGCCTGGCAAATCTCGGCGCGGGTGCATTCCGGGTGATCCAGCGTGAAGAAAAACAAGAGCCTTGGCAGATGCCCTTCCCATGTGTTTACATGCTGCCCATTGAGCATCACATAGCCGGGGCCAAGCGCATAGACTTCAACATTAGGGCTTTCCGAAAAATGCTCGGAATAGAACCCGCTGGGCAGCAGCTTTGAGTCACGCAGCACGACCGCCTGCTTGCGCGCCACCAGCGCCACCCACGGCAAGCGCGGCAGCGTCCGGCTGTTGATTAGCAGGTGGCACTGCGCGGGCAACTGGGCCAGCAGTTGCTCGAAGAAAGTCTGTATATCGGCGACTTCATCAGAGCGATCATATTCGTCGATGAGCAATAAATAGTGATCATCGCTCAGTTCAGCCAGATCAGCCGCGAGGGCGTCCGCCAGCGCGGGGATATCGTCGGGCGTCCGGGAAAGAATCTCGTTCAGGTGGCGCCCAAAAATATCGGCCTGATCCGCCATAGAGCCGGACAGGCTGGACAGAAACTGGCTCAGGCTGGTGTCTCCAACGCCAAAGCTGAAAAAATAAAGAGGCGCGGGGGGGGAATCAAGGAGCGCGGCGATAAGCAATGTGCGGTGGCGGCTGCTGGGGTGGATCAACAATAGTTTGTTTGAGGCGTAATGAGCTGTCAGGGTGTCGAGGCTGGGCGCGATAAGCTCTTTGAGTGACATTCTTACCTCTGTGGTTGTATTAGATCAATTCTCCCTTGCGAAAGCCCGTCTCTCGCTACCCCATAATAGCGTCATACTTCGGCGGTGTCAATCGTGTGTCGTAGGCTTTCAATAACAGAAATGTTAATAATGAAAATTACGGCGCGTCATTGACGGACAGCCGCAGCCGACCTAGAATCAGGCCATTGTTCTGCTCCTGAATATGTCACGAGACGACCGTCTTATGCAACGACACCGCCCAACCAACATCACGCTGAACAAGCCCAACCACGAGCTTCATGTGCAGTGGTCGCACGACCATATCAGCGTCTATCCGCTAAACGCCCTGCGCGAAGCCTGCCCGTGCGCGCTGTGCCGGGGCGGGCACGAGTTCATGGGGCCTCAGTTTGATCCTAACCTGATCGAACTCAAGCCCGCCCGATCCTATGAAGTCAAGGATATGCAGATCATGGGCAACTATGCCCTTCAGTTCACCTGGAGCGATTTGCATTCTTCCGGCATCTACACCTGGGAATATCTGCGGCGTATCTGCCCGTGCCCAATTTGCCAAGCCGAGCGCGAAATTCACGCCGCCAGCGCATCATAGTTTCAGCGAATGATCAAAGCTATCGTTTTTGACTGGGGCGGCGTGTTGATGCGCACCGAGGATTACGCGTCACGCCATCGCTGGGACGCCCGGCTGGGGCTGTCGCCCGGATCAATCGAAGCCGCCGTGCATGGCAGTCCGGCATGGCGCGACGCGCAACTGGGCAAGATCAGCCTCGACGCCTACTGGGAAGCCGTCCGCGCTGAACTCCGCCTCGATCAGCCCTCGCTGGAACGACTTCGTGTAGATTTCTATTCGGGTGATCGGCTGGACGCCGCCCTCGTCGCCACGATTCGCCAAATTCAGGGTCAGGGGCTGAAAGTCGGCCTGTTAAGCAATAACTCCCTCGATCTGGCTGACACGCTCGAAAGTTTGGGGTTGGCCGATCTATTTGACGCGGTGGTTATCTCCGCCTTGCTCGGCGTCATGAAACCCGACCCGGCGGCTTATCAGACGATTCTTGACCGATTGGGCGTATTGGCTGGCGAAGCAGTAATGGTCGATGACTTTGCTAGCAACATCACCGGCGCGCAGTCGGTTGGCATGTCCGGGGTTCTGTTCACGCCCGATGGCGCATGGCAAAATGAACTCTTTACGCTATTGAGCGATGTTTGAGCGCTTCACGGCTTTTCTGCTGTTAAAGACTCTTATTCTTAAAGAATAAAGATTCAAGAATCGTAGTAGCCGTCATAGGGGGTGTTCAAAGTGTTGAAAACCGGGCAATCCTCTCTTGAATTAGAACAGGCGTATGTTCAAAACTTGTTGAAAGTGTGTTGAAAGAATGTTCAAAAACAAACCATTTCTAAACAATTGTTGAAAGTCGAGTCACTGGGGTAGGGGGACTTTCAACAATTCGGAGGGGTTATCAACAATTTTCAACCCGTTTTGAACAAGTTTTCAACAATCTTTGAACATTCTTTCAACAATTTTGGCGCGAGTTTTCAACAATGCCTATAATACGGGTCATTCAGAGGTTTCAGTGAACAGTCACCCTGCGACACGCCATCATCGTCATCATTGCTCTTTTCGCTTCCACGTCTGTGAAGCGGCGTTGATCCGGCGCGGGTAGCGTCAGACAGCGCGGCTTTCCCGGCGTGGAGTTCTGTCCGACTCCACGCTTTTGTTTTATCGACTCGCCTTGTTCCGAAAGGATTATTATTATGGCTGACAAGACTCCCCCTCGCCTCCCCGCCGGGATGCGCGACATCCTGCCCGATCAAATGGTCAAGCGCCAGTATGTGCTGGATGTCGTCCGCAGCGTCTTTGAGCAGTTTGGCTTCGAGCCGCTGCAAACCCCCGCGATAGAGCTTTCCGAGACGCTGCTGGGCAAATACGGCGAGGACGCCGAGAAGCTGTTGTTCAAGGCGTGGTATGGTGAGCAATCGTCGGGCGACCTGTCCTTGCGTTACGATCTGTCTGTGCCGTTGTGCCGGGTGGTCGCCATGCACACCGATCTGCCGCGCCCATTCAAACGCTACCAGATCGCGCCGGTGTGGCGCGCCGACCGCCCTCAGAAAGGCCGCTACCGCGAATTCTTCCAGTGCGACGTGGACACGGTCGGCAGCGCGTCGATGCTGGCCGACGCCGAGATTGTCGCCGTCAATTACGAAGTCCTGCGGCGGCTGGGCTTCACCGACCTGACGATCTCGATCAACAGCCGTAAGGTTCTGGACGGGATCGGGCAGTATGCGGGCGTCCCTGACGCCCTGCGGGCCGGGTTGTATCGCTCCATCGACAAATACGACAAGATCGGGTTGGAGGGCGTCCGCCGCGAACTGCTGATGGTGGGCGTCCCCACCGAGCCGCAGCAAAAATACCTGAAAGTCGTGCGGGAATCGATGCAGGGCAAGATCGGACAAAGTCCCGACGAATTGGGTTCTGCGCTTGAGCAAGAGGGGTATTCCCCTAAGTTCGCAAAATCGGTAGCGATTTCCACCAGCGCCAGCATCAAAGCAGTAGAGGCATTCGCGCCCAATGAGCTACAAGCGCTTACCACTCAGATTGCTGGCAACAATGCCCTGGCTTTCAGGCAAGGCTATGGTCAATCATCTGAACTCATTGCAGAGAATGTTGTTGATAAGCTGCTTGATCTGATTCAACTCTCAGGCTCAACCGCTGACGCGCTGGATGGCCTCGAAGCGCGCTTAAAGGATTATCCGAGCGCGGTTGAGGGCATTGCCGAACTGCGCGACCTGTTTGGCTACCTTGCCGATCTAGGCGTTCCAGAAGAAGCGGCCTCGTTGAATTTTGTGATGGTGCGCGGGCTGGAATACTACACCGGGCCAATCTTCGAGACGACGATCCGCAAACCCAAAGCCATGCCCAGCATCGCTGGCGGCGGGCGTTATGACAATTTGATCGGCATGTTCGCCCCGACCAGCTTCCCGGCGACGGGCGTCAGTTTTGGCATCGAGCGCATCATCGACGCGATGGACGAGCTGGCGATGTTCCCGCCGGAGATCAGGCCAACCACCGCCGAGGCGCTGGTCACGGTGTTTGGCCCGGAAACCGTCTCGTTGTCTTTGCAAGCGGCGACAACCCTGCGGCAAGCAGGGATTAACACGGTGGTCTATTCTGAAACTTCCGGGCGGCTGGGCGATCAGATTGGCTACGCCTCCGCTAAAGGCATACCGTTTGTGGTCGTGCTTGGCCCGGACGAGGCGGCGGCGGGCAACGTGACGCTACGGAAACTGGGCAAAACAGCGCAAGACAGCGAGCAGCAAACCGTCGCGCTTGGTGACATGGTTAAGACGCTCACAGAGTGGAGATAGAAGAATGACGAAGTGTGTATTGTGTGTATAATTAGCTATGAACAGTCGTGACATCATCATCAAACTAAAAGCAGATGGTTGGGCGCTTGTTCATGTGCGCGGCAGTCACCATCACTTCAAACACCCTACAAAGTCTGGCAGAGTGACTGTTCCACATCCCAAGAGAGATTTGCCAATCGGCACGCTTCGCAGCATTTATCGTCAGGCAGGTTGGGCTTGGTCAGATAAAAAGTGAGAAACATGCGTTACTCAGTTGTTATTCACAAAGACACCGACAGCGATTATGGTGTGACCGTTCCAGATTTGCCCGGTTGCTTTAGCGCGGGCGAAACGCTTGATGGCGCCTTGCAGGAAGTTGTAGAAGCCATTGAATGTCATCTGGAAGGCTTATTGCTAGACGGCCAATCTGTTCCCACAGCGCAATCGGTGGCGTTTCATCAGAACAACCCCGATTACAGAGATGGGGTTTGGGCGCTTGTTTCAATAGATTTAGCCAGACTATCAGGCAAAACAAAACGGGTTAATGTTACATTGCCTGAAAGAGTCTTGACATTAATGGATAAGTATGCTGCTAAAAATGGCGAAACTCGTTCAGGGTTAATTATGCAAGCGACTCTTGAATATATTGCATCCCGTGAAGATGTCACTGAGTAGAAAAGGCGATCATCGCCCCGCCCGCATGGTGATCGGCCCGGACGAGGCGGCGGTGGGCAATGGTGACTCTGCAGAAACTCGGCAAGACCGCGCAAGACAGCTAACAACAGACGGTCACGTTTGAGGCGTTGGTTGAGACATTGACTGCATGGAGATAGCAAAGTGGCGAAAGTAGAAACATCAACCCCGCCGAACACGCCTCAGCCGATTGGCCCTTATAACCACATCGCCAAAGTCGGGCAATTCATCACCATAGGGGGAACGGCGGGCGTCAACCCTGAGACGGGCCAACTGGCCGGGCCAGATGTTTATTCTCAGGCGGCGCAGATACTTGAATCGTTCGCGGTCATGCTGGAATCGGTTGGCTCAGACCTGAACCATGTGACGCATGTCAACGTGTTTCTCAAAGACATGCAGGACTTCGAGGAAATGAACCGGGCTTATGTTGACCGGATGGGCAATCACCGGCCCGCGCGGACGGTGATTGGCGTCAACGAGCTTCCCAAGCCGGGCGTTTTGCTTACAATGAACCTGACGGCGGTCACGATAGCGTAGACTGGATGCGGCCAAGGGGGAATGAAATGTCCACACCAAGCGATCAAGCCGATTACAAGAAGATGCCTTATGCGTTCAATATCTTGATAGCTATTGACCAGTTAGGCAACGCCATCGCGGATGGAAACCCGGACAACACGATTTCCGCGCGAGTCGGTATTTCGCCTCTGATGAATCCGACAGCCACTTGAAAAGGGCCTACTGGAAACCCCTCGAATGGGTGATTAACGCAACGTTCATGCCCATTCAAGGGCCGGGGCATTGTTACCGCGCCTGGCAGATCGAACTGGATGAAATAGACACCCGGGGCAGTTACATCTCAAGACTTATTCTTGGGTTGTTTGCGCTCGCCGGGTGTCTCATCATTGCCCCGATCTTATGGCTGACGGTGTTGATCATTCCAGCGTGGCGCTACAAGCCCGGACAACAGCAGTATGACGCCTGGCGACAGGCCAGACAAGCCTCTATTTCCCGCCGCGATGAATAAGCTGCGCTGCCAACAGCGCCTAACACTGGCGGATGAAGGGGCAGATCGCTGTCGAACGCAAAACCGGGAGAGCGCAGATTGGCTCTCCCGGTTTGTATTTAGGGGTGGGCGATGGGTTTCGAACCCACAACCTCCACAGCCACAGTGTGGCGCTCCGCCGTTGAGCTACGCCCACCATAAGACGACGCGATTATTGTAACGCAGTCTCACAATGACGGCAAAAATCGCGCTTGCAAACTCATGGAATGCCGATCAACTCCAAAACCGCGGGCCCGGTCAGGCTGATCAATAACGAGCCAGCCAGCATCAAGATGATACCCGGCACGAACAAGTCACTGCTTTTGATGCCCCCTTCGCCATAAACCATCGCATTGGGCGGGGTGCTGATCACAAACGGAATGCCCATTGAGGCGGCGATAGCGATCAACACTGCCGTCGACGGCGCGGGATCAAAGCTGGCCGCCAGTGGGATAAGCATCGTCACCGTCGCGGTATTGCTCATCAACGCCGAAAGCGTCGCGCTGGCAAGACTGAGGATCAGGAGCCGCCAAAAGCGCGGCATGTCCGCCCATGCCACCACATTGGCCGCGGCGCTGACAACTCCCGATTGTTCCAGCAGTTTGCCGAGCGCGATGCCACCCGCGATCAGCCCCAGCGTTGACCAATCAATCGCGCCCAAATCTTCTCTGGTCAGCAGCTTTGACCCGAACAAAATCGCCGTTGCGATGACCGCCACAATCGCCGAGGGCGCGCCATGCAGCGGCTCGGTCAGCCACGCGAGAATGGTCACCGCATAAACGACAAACACGCCTATCGTCTTGCGGTCAATGGATTGCGTTTCCAGTCGGGGCAGCGCCACCGATCCGCTCACCCTGAAGCGGAGAGCCAACAGCGCAATCCCCGCAATTAGCATGCCAACAGTCAACGGCAGCGCAAAACTCATCCAATGCAGAAACGTGATCGGCATGCTTTTGGAGATCGTTGCCAGCGCAATGGCATTGGGGCCCGTGCCAACGGGCGTCGCCATGCCGCCGAAATTCGCGCCCACCGCCACGCTGAGGAGGAGCGCGCGACGAAAGGGATTGTCATTGCCATTGGCGAACAGAGGCCGCAGAGCCGCAATCATCATAGCGGCGGCGGGAATATTAGACATCCACATCGAAAGCCCCGCCGTCGCGGCGGCGGTCAGAGCCAGCAGGGCCAATTTGTGGCCGCGCGACCATTGAACGGTCAGCTGCGCGATCCGGCTGTCCAGCCCATAGCGTCTGGCGGTAACGCTCAACGCAAAGCCGCCCAGAAACAACGCCAGCACCGGGTCGGCAGACCAGCCCAGAACGCGCCCCAGCCGAAATTCGTCATTGAGAGGCTGCAACAGCAGCGGCGTTAAGGCCCACAACGCCAGCGTCGGCACATAGGCTGGCACAACTTCCCCCAGCCACAACGCAAGGCAAACGCCCGCTATGATAACGGCACGGGATAGCAGCGGATCCTTGATACCGAACACGGCCAGGAGCGCGATGACAATCATGACTCCAATGACGACGGCCCATCTTTGGTAGAGATTGCCAGCTACCTCGTCCGCTTCGACCGCGTGATGGTTCATAGTGTTCTATCGCTCTAAGGCAAAAGGAGATTTGCGCCACCCCAATCTCCTTTTGTGTCAATTGTTAGCCACCCATGAGCTTCGCCATCATCTCATCCAGCGTCGCGCGCGGCGGGCGGGTGACATCCTCGGGAAGATGCGCCAGCGGCGTGTCCACCAATTGGTTCGTCTCCGTGATGGAGGGGCTATCCGGCTCGATGTAGATCAACCCGGTGATAAACTCCTGATTCGCCCGCGCTTGTTCCAACACCTGATAGGCGGCCATGCGGTCGGTCGGGTCGTGGCGCTCCGGGTCCAGCTTGCGCAGCACAATCCGCGAGCCGTCATGCAAGGTCACGACCTGCGCCTCGCCCTCGGCGTAATCCACCGTGATTTCATCATAGGCCGGGATGTAGCTGATGTCTTGAAGCGTCTCCTGATGCTGCTTGCCGTAGACATAGCCTTTGGTGGACTCGTCGTGGTTGTTGAAGGTCACGCAGGGGCTAATGATGTCCAGAATCGCCACGCCCTGATGGCTGAGAGCGATCTTGAGCAGCTCGCGCACCTGCTTGGGGTCGCCCGCAAATGAGCGCGCCACCAGCGTCGCATTGGCGGCGATGGCTTCAAGGCACAGGTCAATCGGCATCATTTCGTTGACGCCCGCGTATTTGAGCTTCTGCCCCTTGTCAGCCGTCGCCGAGAACTGGCCTTTGGTCAGGCCATACACGCCGTTGTTTTCAATGATATACACCATCGGGATATTGCGGCGCACCATGTGCTTGAACTGCCCCAGCCCGATGCTGCCGGTGTCGCCATCGCCGCTGACCCCCACCGCCTTGAGCGTGTGATTGGCGAACACTGCCCCGGTCGCCAGCGACGGCATCCGCCCGTGCAGGCCGTTAAAGCCGTGCGAGCGATTCAGGAAGTAGGCGGGCGACTTGCTGGAACAGCCGATGCCGCTGAGTTTGATAATCTGGTGCGAGGGCAGCGACATCTCCCACGCGACGGCGATAATCTGGCTGGAAATCGAATCATGCCCACAACCCTTGCACAGCGTTGAGGCGCGGCCTGTGTAGGCGCTGCGCTCCAAGCCTAAAGCGTTGACTTTCGCTCCGACGCCCATTGGTTTATTTCTCCCATTCCATGACTTGCTCATATATCCAGCGCGCGCTGAACGGCAGGCCGTTCGAGAAAGCGATGGACTGCACTTTTGGGGCCAGATCAGGGTATTCCATGTGGATCAGCTTTGCCATCTGGCCGTCGGTGTTGTTCTCGATCACGCACACACGCTCATGCTTTTCAATGAATTTGCGAGTCGTGCCTTCTAATGGCAGGCCGCGCAGCCGCAGGTAGCTGGCCTTGACGCCCTGCGCCTTGAGCTTGTCGCGCCCTTCGATAATCGCCGGGTCATTTGAGCCATACGAAATGATCCCGATTATCGCGCCCTTCACCGTGTCAACCACCGGTTTGGGCAGCAGCGTCCGGGCCGTGTCAAATTTACGGGTCAGCCGGGCCATATTCCCGGCCCAGTCTTCAGTTCGCTCGCTGTACTGCGCTTCGTCGTTATGGCCCGAACCACGTGTGAAGTAGGCCGCCAGCGGGTGATCCGTGCCGGGCAGCGTGCGCCAGCCGATGCCGTCGCCGTCCACGTCGGCATAGCGCTTGAACCCGCCCAGCCGATCCACGTCTTCAGCGGTCAGCACCTTGCCGCGATCCATCGGTTGATCCGGGTACTCGAACGGCTTGCTCATCCACAGGTTCATGCCCAGATCAAGATCGCTGAGGACAAACACCAGCGTTTGCAGCCGCTCGGCGAGGTCGAAAGCGCGCCAGCCAAATTCGAAGCACTCGGCGATGCTGCCGGGCAGCAAGACCACGTGCTTGGTGTCGCCTGTGCCGAGAAAATAGGCTTTGAGAACATCGCCCTGCTGGGTGCGGGTGGGCAGCCCGGTGCTTGGCCCGACCCGCTGGACATCCCAGATCACGCTAGGGACTTCGGTCGAGTAGGCCAGGCCGCCAAATTCCGACATCAGGGCGATGCCGGGGCCGGAGGTTGAGGTCATCGCCCGCGCCCCCGCCCAGCCCGCGCCGATCACCATGCCAATCGCCGCCAGTTCGTCTTCGGCCTGCACGACGGCATAAGTCGCCTTGCCTTCCGCGTCATGGCGCGTCTCGGCCAGATAATCTTTGAGGGCGTCCACCAGACTGGTCGAGGGGGTGATTGGATACCATGCCACGAACGTCACCCCGCCGAACACTGCGCCCAGCGCTCCCGCCGAATTGCCATCGAGCATGATCAGCCCGGAGGTTTTGTCCATGCGCTCGGCCACAAACGGGTCGGACTTCGCCAGATGATCTTGCGCCCACTCAAAAGCGGCGTTGACCATCGTCATATTGCTTTCGACAGCTTTGGCCTTGCCGCTGAAATGAATGTTCAACGCCTCGTGGACTTCAGCCAGATCGATGTTGTGCATGGCCGCCAGCACGCCTACATAGACCATGTTAGAAACATAATCGCGCAAGTTGGGGGGCGTGTCCGACGCGGACACCAGCGCTTTGACGGGCATGGTGTAGTATGTGATGTCGTCGCGCTCCGCCGGGATGTTCCATTCTTCAGGGGTGTAGACAACCCCGCCCGGCGACAGGTTCTGGATGTCTTCCTTCACCGTCGCCTGATTCATCGCCACCAGAATTTCACTGTGCTCCCGGCGGGCGACGTATTCATCTTTGCTCAGTCGAATGGAAAACCAGGTGGGGAGGCCCTGAATGTTGGAGGGGAAGATATTCTTGCCGTTGACCGGGATGCCCATCCGAAACAACGCCCTGATCAGCGCGCTGTTGGCCGTCTGGCTGCCCGTGCCGTTGACCGTCGCCACGACGATCTGGAAGTCGTTGACAATCGGCTTGCCGCTCTTTTGTCCGGTCACCCGTTCCGCCGCTTGAACTGCTTGGCTCATGCTGGGGTTGCTCCTTGTGATGGCCTGCGCAGGCCATTCTTGATTAAGAAGACGATATTCGTTCCTTTTTTGATTCTTTAATAATATCCAATTTGATGGGCATAGGGTAAAAAAGCGCGCAACAAGATAATGAATGTCACCACGATGGCAAGAGGATCGGCTTAACGAAAACGCTGCCAGCCCCTATTTCTGAGCGATCACCCGCCCGGCGTGGGGACAGAGCCTCCCGTGTCGCCGCCGCCAGAACCGTCCGTCTGCGGAATGGGCGTGGCTTCGCGCGGGGGGATAAAGCCGGGCGCGAGCGCCAGCCACTTCAGCGGGTCGACCGGGTTGCCGTTCACAATCACTTCGAAATGCAGATGCGGCCCGTTGGCGCGGCCTGTCGCCCCGGCCAGCCCGATGACTTCGCCCCGCCGCACAAACTGATTGGGCTGAACAAGAATCTGCGAGAGATGAGCGTACTGCGAGAAAACCCCATAGCCATGATCCAGCACAATGACATTGCCGCGAATGGAAAGCGTATCGGCCAACGCTACACGCCCATCGGCGGTCGCCAGAACTGGCTCGCCTATCGCGCGCCGGAAATCGACGCCCGCATGGCGGGCGGCCAGAACGCCGCCGTTATACACCCGGTTGCCGCCAAACCGCGACGTGACAATGCCGCCGGGAACCGGGATGGCGAACGGCCAGTCCAGACGGGCGGGCTGAGTTCGCCCCGCGTACACCGCCGACAGCCGATCTAATTCGCTCTGGTTGAGTTTAGGGTCAAGCAGGTCTTGTAGCCGATAGGGAATAGACACTTGCTCATTGCGGAAATCAAAAGCAGTGACGGTGACCGTTTCTGTCCGCGACAACGTCTCGCCGGTAGTCAGATTCGTCGCGTCGATGGCAAGCATATGCTCGCCGGGCTGGGCGTCGAGGCCAAAGGAGAACAGCCCTTCGTAGCCGCTGCCCGCCCAAAATATATCCAATGGTTGTCCGTCCATGGTCACGGTGACTGCCAGCGGGTATCCGCCGCTGACGTGCACATACCCGGCCTGTCCGGGGATGATCTCGGCGGGGGCGACGCTGGCCGAAAGTCCCGGCGCGACGGGAGCCGCCGCCGCCGGATTCACCGGGAGCGCCGCCACAACCCAGACCATAAGGCCCGCCATAAACAGCAGTCCCATCCAATGCTTCATTGATTGATCACCAGATGCCCCCACTGATCCACCTTCGCCATCCAGCCGGGCGGAATAAAGGCAGTCGCGTCTAATTGAAACAGAATGGCCGGGCCGGGGACTTCATTGCCCGCCGCCAACCGATCCCGGTCGTAATAAGCCGCCTCGACCCGTTCTGCTGCCGAGAGCCAAACACCGCCGCTTCCCAATCTTGCCTGCGCGGGGTCTGATCCGCTGATCTCTATCGGCGCGAATTCAGGTTTAGGCGTCAACCCGGTGGCTCGCAGCCGGGCGCTGACGGCTTCGACGGTGGCATCGGGTTGGCGATAACCGTAGCGCTGCTCGTGCGCGGCGTGAAACGCCTTGATCCAGTCACCGTTCGCCGCTTCCACCTGAATCTCATGCGACTGGCCCGTATAGCGCATGTCCAGCCCGCGCGCTAATCGGATGTTTTCCGCGCTGACACCCTCAGCCCGTAATTCGTCATGCGCGCGGGCTTCCAGCGCCGCAAAGATTGTATCTAATGCCGGGGCGTTTAGCATGGCTTCATCGGCGAAGATCGCCCGCGTGTAGTCCTTAACCCAGTCCGAGAAGGCCATGCCCAACGCCGACAGAACCCCCGGCGCGCGGGGGACAATCACCTGTGGGATTTGCAGCGCCTCGGCCAGCGCGCAGGCGTGCAGCGGCCCCGCCCCGCCAAACGCGACCAGCGCGAAATCGCGTGGATCATGGCCGCGCTCGACTGAAACCGCGCGGATAGCGCGCTCCATCGCGGCATTGGCGACCTGAACCACGCCCAGCGCCGCCTGCGGGGAACTCGCCCCCATTTTTTCAGCCAGTTTGTTCAGGGCAGCTTGCGCCCGCGCCTCATCCAGCCGCATCTCCCCACCCAGAAAATGGTCAGGATGCAATCTGCCCAGCACGAGGTTAGCGTCGGTGACGGTGGGCCAATCACCGCGCCCATAACAGGCCGGGCCGGGGTCAGCCCCCGCGCTGCGCGGGCCAACCTGCAAGGCGCCGCCTGCGTCCACCCGGGCGATGCTGCCGCCGCCCGCGCCGATGGTGTGAATATCGATCACGGGTAGCCGCAGCGGCATGCCGCCGATCATCGCTTCGCGCGTGCGCTGGATGCTGCCCGGCAGCAGGGCCACATCGGTTGACGTGCCGCCCATATCAAACGTGATAATGCGGTTATATCCGGCCTGTTTCGCGGCCTGAAACGCCCCGACCGCTCCCCCCGCCGGGCCAGAAAGGGCCGTGCGAGCGGCTTCGTGGCGGGCCGTCGCCGCGCTGATCACGCCACCGTTGGACTGCATGATATGCAAATGTCGCCCGCCGAGCGATTGTTCCAACCGATCCAGATAGCGACCCATCAGCGGGGAGACGTAGGCGTTGATCACGGTCGCGCTGGCGCGCTCATATTCGCGGTATTCAGGCAAGATGTCGCTGGAGAGCGACACCGGGAAATAGGGCTTGAGCGCGGCCCCGATCATCTGCTCGTGCTGCGGCGCGAGAAACGAAAAGAGCAAACACACCGCCACCGATTCGACGTTGGCGGCGCGCAGTTGGTCGATCAGGGCAGGGAGGGTGGCCGGGTCAAGCGGCGCCAGAATCGAGCCGTCCGCCGCGACGCGCTCATCGACTTCAAAGCGCAGTTCAAAAGGGATTAACGAGGGCGGTTTGACCGGAACCAGCGCGTACAAATCAGGGCGATTCTGCCGCCCGATTTCAATAATATCGGCGAACCCGCGCGTGGCTATGAAGGCCGTCCGCGCGCCTTTGCGCTCTAACAGGGCGTTGGTGGCGATGGTCGAACCATGCACAATCACCGCGTCAATGGGCAGGTTGAGATGCTCGACACCCTCTAACAAGGCCCGCGCCGGGTCATCCGGGGTAGTCAGGCGCTTATGTAGCGCGAGTTTTCCGTCGCTGACGAGCGCAAAATCAGTGAAAGTCCCGCCAATATCGACGCCCAGCACGGTCAGAGTAGGGGATGCCATAAGTAAATATACACGAAGGTTGGAATTCGGTTGATCTATGCGAAATCTCCCGCCGGGCTATCTGGCGGCCCCGGCGGGAGATTTCAGGAGGCTGGGGGACAGGGACTCGAACCCCGACTAATGGATCCAGAATCCACTGTTCTGCCGATTAAACTATCCCCCACTATTTCGCCCATTGTACCGCATGGCACGAACGCCAGCAATGGTCTGGCGGCGAACTGGCACAGGGCAGCCGATTGGATGCATTCAATCGGCTGGGCTATAATGACCCGCATGGGCAATCCACTGGCGGGATTTGAAGATCGTGTCCAACGGCTAATTGAAGGCGGGCTGGCGCGGCTGTTGGCCGGACGGCTGCACCCGCGCGAAGTCGCCGTCCAGTTGGCCCGCGCGATGGAAGACAATGCCCTGCATAGCCCTAATGGGGCAAGCGTTGCGCCCGACTCCTTTCTGGCGCGCTTGAACCCGCAGGATCACCGGGCAATTCTGGACGCCAACCCTGACCTGATACTCACGCTGGCTCAAGAACTGGTTGATCTGGCGCGGCGCGCTGGCCTGGCGTTGATAGCGGCTCCGACGATCAAACTGCTGGCCGATTCGACGGTCGCCCTCCATCACATCGCCATCACCGCCCGGCATTCCGAGCAGAATCATGAATCAACCGAGTCGATGACCAGTGATGCGGTATGGAGAGTAAAACAGGCGGCCATGCCTGCCGCCCTGCTGATTTTGCAGCCCGATCAATCCATTCCGCTGGATCGCCCCGTGATCAATGTGGGCCGTCACCGCGACAACCATATCATTCTTGACAACCCCAATGTGTCGCGCCATCACGCGCAAATCCGGCTGCGCGTCGGGCAGTTTATCCTGTTCGATCTTGGCAGCCACGCCGGGACGACCATCAACGGGCAGCCCGTCCGGGAAGCCGCGCTGCAACCCGGCGATGTGATCGGGCTGGGGGGAACCATCCTGATCTATGTCGAAGACGGCGCTCCCGCGCCTGAACCAGCCGCAGCCAACAAATCTGACACTTCCCCGCTTGATTAGCAGGGCAATCTTATGCCCCTTGACGCAATCCTTTTCATCTTGCGAATTGTCACGGCGCTGGCGTTGTACGCTTTCCTCGCCGCGCTGCTGGTCATGCTGTCGCGCGATGTCGCGCTGGCCAGCCAGCAGGCCCTCGCCGCAAGGAAGTCGGCAGGCGCGCTGGCCGTTGTCGAGTCTCAGGACGCGCCGCTCGACGCAGGCCGCCGTTACCCGCTGACGGCGTTCACAACGCTGGGGCGGGCGGCTGCCAGTTCCATCGTCATACCCGACAGTTTCGCCAGCAACGACCATGCGCGGGTGTGCGAGCGCGGTGGCCAGTGGTGGCTGGAAGACCTGAACAGCCGCAACGGGACTTTTCTCAACGATGTGCCGGTCACGGAGGCGATGGCGTTGGCCTCTGGCGACGTGATCAGTATCGGGCGGGTCAAACTGCGGGTAGAATTCTAAACAACCATTTTTTTCGTTATCCACTGGCGCAACAAAGGAAGCATCCTATGGCCCAGGCAAAGGCTCAAATCGCTGTCATCGGGGGTTCAGGGCTGTATCAGATGCCGCAACTCACCGATGTCGAAGAAATGGACATCGACACCCCTTTTGGACGCCCTTCTGACTCAATTCTTGTAGGGACGCTGGCGGGCATCCGGGTAGCATTTTTGCCCCGTCATGGGCGGGGGCATTTTCTGACACCCTCAGAAGTCCCCTATCGAGCCAACATTTTCGCCTTGAAGACGTTAGGCGTCGAACGAGCGCTTTCGATCAGCGCGTGCGGGTCGCTGCGCGAGGATTATGCCCCCGGCCATATCGTCATTCCTGACCAACTCTTTGACAACACCCGCGACGAGCGCGGTCGCACCTTCTTTGGCGATGGCATGGTGGCGCACATCGGGGTAGCCGATCCGTTTTGCGCTCAGACCAGCGGCCTACTGGCCGAGCATACCCGCGCCACTGGCGGCACTGTCCACGAAGGCGGGACGTTTATCACCATCGAAGGGCCGCGCTTTAGCTCTAAAGCCGAGAGCAACGCTTTTCGTTCATGGGGCATGTCGCTGGTGGGGATGACGACCGCGCCGGAAGCGTATCTGGCCCGCGAAGCGGAGATGTGCTACGCGGTGATGGCCCATGTCACCGATTACGATGTCTGGCACGATAGCGAAGAGCCAGTGTCAGTGGACACGGTCATTCAACGACTCAATGACAATCTGGCGCTGGCCCAACAAACACTGGCGAGCCTGATCCCGGCGCTGGCGCAGGTCGAGCGAACCTGCGAATGCCAACATGCGCTGGCCTCCGCCATCATCACCGACAGGCGCAAAATCCCCAAGAAAACGCTGCAAAAACTCAGGCCCATTGTAGGAAAGTATGTGAGTTAATGGCCGGGCCAACACAAACAGAGAAAAACGCAGCCCGGCAAGAGCGCGTCCTGCTGCTGCTGGGCGCGCTGTTTGTCGCACTCAGCCAGACCGGGTTGACTCTGGCGCGGGGGGAAACTCTGCTTGCCTTCTGGCCGATAGGGGTGTGGGCTGTCTGCTGCGTGGCCCTGCACATGACGCTAAATCGCTGGCTGCCGCGCCGCGATCCGACGCTGATGCCCATCGCTATGCTGCTGGCAGGCTGGGGATTGGTGTTGATCGCCCGGCTCGCGCCGCCATTTGTCGGGAGGCAGGTCGCGTGGCTGGTCTTTTCGACGCTGGCGGCAATCGGAATATCGCGCTTGCCACCAGCCTTGCGCCAGCTTTCGCGCTACCGCTATAGCTGGCTGCTGCTGGGGCTGGGACTGCTGGCGGCTACCCTGATTCTTGGCGTCAACCCTTCTGGCGACCCCAACGCGCCGCGTTTGTGGCTTAGTTTTGGAATCATTTTCTTCCAGCCGTCCGAGATTCTCAAGCTGCTGCTGGTGATCTTCCTTGCCAGCTTTCTGGCCGACAAGCGCGACCTGATCCTGAGCGCGCCGATCAAGTTTTATCGCTGGCAGTTGCCCGCGCCGCCGTATATCGCGCCTTTGCTGCTGATGTGGGGGCTGTGCATCGTCTTGCTGGTCTGGCAGCGCGATCTGGGGGCAGCTTCACTGTTTTTCCTGATCTTCCTCGCTATGCTGTACGTCTCCACCGGGCAGGCGGGCTATTTGCTGTCCGGGGCCGGGCTGCTGGGGCTGGCCGGGCTGATCGGCTACCGCCTGTACGGGGTGGTGCGCCAGCGCGTGGACACCTGGTGGAATCCCTGGCCCGAAGCCGATGACCGCGCTTTCCAGATCGTCCAATCGCTGCTGGCCGTCGCTTCGGGCGGGATTCTTGGGCAGGGCGTCGGGCAGGGGCAGCCGACCTTTGTCCCGGTTGTTCATTCTGACTTCGTGTTCGCCGCCATCGCCGAGGAGTGGGGGCTGCTGGGCGCGCTGGCGGCGGTTGCCTGTCTGGCCGTGATCGTGCTGCGTTCGCTCAAGATCGCTTCCCAGCACCCTGAACGGCCTTTTCACAGCTTGCTTGCCACCGGGATCGGGGTCGCGCTGGGCGTCCAATCGCTGCTGATCATGGCCGGGGTGGTCAAGTTGATCCCACTGACGGGGGTAACCCTGCCCTTTGTCAGCTATGGCGGCAGTTCGCTGCTATCGAGCTTTATCATGGTCGGGCTGCTGCTGAGGCTGTCGGATCAGGGCGGCGGCAGGGAACGCCGCGAGGTCACGCAGATCATTCGCCAAACGGAGATAGCCCCATGACCACGCCCATCGCCCGGCTGGGGCGGCTATTTCTGGGCGCGTTCGCGCTGGTGGCGGCGACGCTGGGCTACTGGGCTATCGCCGCGCGCGGCGATCTGCTGGCTCGGCAGGACAACCCCCGCAACGTGCTGGCCGAACAACAAATCCAGCGCGGGCTGATTCTTGACCGCAATGATCTTATTCTGGCAGAGACAACCTATAACGCGGATGGCCTTGCCGTCCGCAGCTATCCCCACCCGGAGACGGCGTCCGCCATCGGGTACTACAGCCTGCGCTACGGAGTTGGCGGCATTGAAGCTGAGTCTGATCCTATTCTGCGCGGAACACAGTTTCTCAACCCGGAGCAAACGCTGATTGACCGCGCCCTGCATCGCCCGCTGGTGGGCGGCGATGTTCGTTTGACGCTCGATCTGATCACTCAGCGGGCAGCCGCGTCCGCGATGAATGGGCGCAACGGGGCGGTGGTAGCGCTTAATGCTGTCAGCGGAGATGTGTTGGCGTTGGTCAGCGAGCCGTCGTTTGACCCATCCACGCTGGATGAGCAATGGGACACCTTGACCGCCGACCCGGATTCGCCGCTGTTGAACCGGGCCACACAGGGTTTGTACCAGCCGGGGACAGCCTTCTTGCCGATCACGCTGGGCGAGGCCCTGAATGCAGGGCTGGCTTCTCCTGAAACAAGCTGGGAAGGCGACCCTGAAGCGCGTATTGATTCGGTTGCGCTGCCCTGCGCCAACAATCCGCCCGCGCCTATTGCCCAATTCGGCGCGGCGTTTGTGTGGGGATGCCCCGGCCCATACCAAACGCTGGGCGCGCAGATCGGCTCGAAGGCGCTTATCACCGGTTTGGACGACTTTGGCCTG
>Ga0210377_10000863_pt1 | contig 28667 bp, 26 predicted proteins | sample PLM4_65_b1redo_FD_155480 | JGI IMG/M metagenome (GOLD analysis project Ga0210377, IMG submission 155480) | Groundwater sediment microbial communities from an aquifer in East River, Colorado, USA - PLM4_65_b1 redo | ecosystem: Environmental > Terrestrial > Soil > Riparian zone | place: USA: East...
GGGCGTTCCACAGTCCTCTTCGACTTCCGGTTCATCCCTGACTCCGAGATCGCCACGTACTTTGCCGCGGCCGACGTCGTGCTCGCGCCGTATCGCACCGAAGCGCAGAGCGGGGTGGCGTTGACCGCGTTCCACTTCGCGCGACCGGTCATCGCCAGCACCGTCGGCGGATTGCCGGAGGTCGTGCACGACGGCGAGAACGGATTCCTCGTGCCGCCAGACGATCCCGAAGCGCTCGCCAAGGCAATCGATCGATTCTTCGCCTCCGATCGTGCGACCATGGAGCGATGCGCGGCCGGCAGCGCACGCCAGTATTCATGGTCGGAATACGCAGAGGTCTTCAAGGATTTGCTGAGCCAGTGAACGCGATCCCTCGCCACATCAAAGTCGGCCTGGAGCTGACGTCGAAGTGCAATCTGCGCTGCGGCATGTGTCCGCTGCCGGTGCTCCGGCGTCCGTACGAGGACATGGAGTGGCCGCTCGTGGAGAGAGCCGAGCGCGAGATCCACGGCCTCGGCCTCAAGCTGAAATGGCTCCACGAGATGGGCGAGCCGCTGCTCTACTCGCGCATCGACGACGCGATCCGCCTCTTCCCCGAGGCGAGCGTGAGTACGAACGGACTGGTGCTGACGGAACAGGTCGGAGCCAGGCTTCTGGCGTCGCCGCTCAAACGGCTCCGCATCTGCGTCGACTCCGTCAATCCGCAGATCTACCCGCACATCCGCACCGGCGGCGATTTCGACAAGCTGCTCGACCTGACGCGCCAGTTCCTCGTGCAGGCGAAGGGGCATCCGATCCGGATCGAGATCCAGAAGATGCGCTCGCGCCTCACGATCGAAGAGACGGTCGACGATTTCAAGAAACTGTTCGATCTGAAGCAATACAAGAATGCGCGCGTGATCGAGCGCACGTGCGAGGCGTTCGACGTGAACGACGAGACCGACCTGCACGGCAAGTTCTACGGCTGCGTGCAGGGGGCCTTCTTCACCTGGGTCGTGATCTTCGCCGACGGCCGCGTCACGCACTGCTGCTACGACGCGCATGGCGATCAGATCGTCGGCGACCTCAAGACGCAGTCGCTCACGGAGATGTTCACGTCGCCGCGCTTCGCGGCGATGAAGGCGGCGTTCGAGCGTCGCGACTGGACCGCGCTGCCGCGATGCGGCGAGTGCTTCAAGCACGGCGGCGAGTCGCAGGCCTTCAACAGTGTTCTCACCGCCGTGCAGAACATGCCGGATGTGGCGAAGACGCTCGTGCGCAAGGTGCTGGACGTCCGGTACCGGACGTAGCTCTCAGCTCTCAGCGCCGCACAGAAGCCCTCAGCAGCAGAACCCCCGCGATGGCGCTGCGTTATCATTCCGCTTCCGATCACCATTGCGAGGAAGGAGCGAGGCCATGACCCGGCGCCTGGTGTTCTTGTCGTTCATATGCGTTGCGCTTTGCCCCTTCGCGGCGGAAGCCCGCGAGGGATTCGGTTTCACGAAGAAAGCAGTGGACATGACGCGCACGATTCCGCCGTCGCTGAACGTGAGCGGTTCGCGCGTGAAGGTGACGGCGTCTGCCGAGCGCTCGGGCAACTCGGATGATGCGCAGTCGCTTCGCAAGTACACGGAAGACATGCTCGTTTCCGGATCGCGATTCGCGTCCGCGGCGACGCCGGACGTCAGCGTGACGCTGTCGATGAGCCGGCTCGACTCGAGCGAGACCTGGGAGACGAAGACCGAGTACGAGTCGAGGCCGTTCACGCGGCAGGTCTACAACAACGACAAGAAGCGCTACGAAACGAAGACCGACTACCGCAGCGTCCCGGTCACGAAACAGATCAAGGTCGTGAACGGCGCGATCTCCGGCAATTACACGATCGCCGACCGGAAGGGAAGCACGATCGACTCGGGCGCGATCGACTCGAGATTCAAGCGGCGCTATCCCGAAGGAACAGGCTCCATCACGCCGCGGGAAGTCGAGGACGATCTTCTCAAGAGGGCGGCCACGAGCGTTGCGGCGAAGCTCGTGCCGACGACGGACCGCGTGAAGGTCCTCCTTCCGAAAGGCAGCTTCGAAGATTTCATGCCGATCGCCGAAAGCGGTGCCTGGGACCGATATCTCAGCTCGGTCGAATCGGTCCCCGAGAAACGCGATCGCGGCTCCGAAGCGTACCGGCAGTACGCGCTCGCCGTGGCGAAGGAGGCGGTCGCGTACACAACGGCCGATCAGATGCGCGCGACCGATCTCCTGCGCGAATCGGTGCAGCACTACCAGAACGCGATTGCGTACAACCCGGGCGAGACGCTGTTCAACGAGCGATACGAAAGCGTCTGGTCGTCGCGGATCGAGGCGTCGATGCCGCGCGCGAAGGAGAGCCTGGCCCGCTACGAAGCGTGGCGCACCGCTCCGCTCGCAGTAGCGAGGTCGTCGCCGGCGCCGAGGTCGAGGGGCGCGTCAGGGTCGAAGGTCATGCGCAACGACACCGTGCTGGAGATGGCCACCGCGGGTCTATCCGACGAGAACATCATCCTGGCGATCGATGCCGCGAAAGCCCGACACTTCGATCTCTCGCCGGACGCGCTCATCGCCCTCGCACGCGGGGGCGTGAGCAAGAACGTCATCGCGTACATGCAGAAGAAAGCGAAGTAGAAATTGCGGTCGCGGACGGATCTCACCGATAGCTGATCGGGATGTCGTCCATCGTCAGGAGGCCCGGCCTGGCGCTGACGACGCGCGGGATCGCGTTCACGACCATCGCCGCCGTGGCGCGATCGCCGTGGACCCCTTCCTTGATCTCCACCTCCACATTCGGGATGCCGCGGATGATCACGCGATCGGCGGCCACATCTTCCGCACCGACGTACATTCGCAGCTCGAGCGACACGCGAATGCGCCCGCGACCCTCGATCGTCTGGTGCACGCCCGCGACCTGTCCCGGGCCGACCTTCAGATACTGCGTCACGACTTCCTTCTTCGCCACGATCGGCTCGATCTTCTCTTCGCTGACGTGATCGAAGTCGACGCCGAGGCCGTTGCCGATCATCATCAGAGACTCCTTGAGTCCCATGTGCTTGATCTTTCCGGACGCGACAGAGGCGCGGAACTCATCGGCAGTCATCCCCGCGCCGACCTTGCGCTGCAGCGGCTCGCGGCGCGTCGACGCGTTCTGAATGCGGATGATCTCGACCGAGTCGATCTTCTGACAGACGGAGCTGATCGTCAGCGGCAGCTTGTCCATGACGAAGCCGGGATTCACGCCGGTGCCGAGCAGGGTGACGTTCGCGGCGCGTGCGGCCTGCTGCAACTCTTCGCGGATGTCGGCGTCGAGCGGAAAGGAAAGCTCTTCGCACGTCGACACGACGTGCGCGCCGCGGCGGAGGAGATCCTTGAGCTGACCGGAGACTTCACGCAGTCGGGAGCCGGTGGAGTGGCACACCACATCGACTTTCGTCTTCAGATCCGGCGTGACGATGACGCCGGTCTTCTTCCCGGCGCCGATGATGTCGGCGAGATCCTTGCCCGCTTTTTTGGGATCGATATCGATGGCGCCGGCGAGCTTGACCCACGGCTTCATCAGCAACAGCCGCGCGATCTCGGCGCCGATCGGGCCGATGCCGTACTGCGCGACTGTGATGGGCTGGAGGTTCATGGTTCGGAGTCCCTCGCGTCAGAAATGAGCGCGCATTGTAGTACCGAACGATGAACGATGAACGATGAAGGATGAACGGTGAACGGCCCGTTCTCATGGTTCATCGTTCATCCTTTATCGTTCATCGTTTCGGAACAACGTGGGCTGCTCCTCCTCTTCGCCGTCCACGAAGTTCGACAGTCCGATGCCGGCGAGGCGATAGCGAGAACCTTCGGGGAAGTCGAAGCGGCCGAGAAGCGCCACGCCGATCTCGGCGAGCTCGTCGCCGTTGGACGGCGGCGCATCAGGCGTCAGTTGTCGCGTCGCGGTTTTGAAATCGCCTGTGCGCAGTTTCACGGTGACCGTTCGGCCGACGAGCTCCTTGCGCGAGGTCGCGTCCCACAGTTTGTGCGCCTCTTCGCGGATGTAGCCGGCCACTTCCGGCATCGTGATGTCGTGTGCAAACGTGTTCTCGCTCGACCACGACTTGCGCTCGCGCGACGGGACGACCGGCGACTCGTCGATGCCGCGCGCCAGCTCCCACAACCGCGTCCCCCATTTTCCGAATCGATCGACCAGCTCCTGGCGCGTGAAGCGCAGCAGATCATCGACCGTCGTCACGCTCATCCCGTTCAGAACTTCCTCGGTCGCGCGACCGACGCCGGGGATCTTGCGGACCGGCAGACCCACGAGGAACTCAGCGACCTGGTGCGGGCGGATGACGAACAGTCCGTCCGGTTTGCGCCAGTCGGACGCGATCTTCGCCAGAAACTTGTTCGGTGCGACGCCGGCCGAGGCGGTGAGGTGCGTTTCTTCGAGGATCTCGCGCCGGATCTCCTGCGCGGTCTCCGTTGCTGTCGGAATCCCCGTCAGCTCGTGCGTGACGTCGAGGTAAGCCTCGTCGAGCGAGAGCGGCTCGACGAGCGGCGTGTGCCGCTCGAAGATCTGCCGGATATGCTGCGACACGGCGCGATACCGCTCGAAATCGGGAGGAATGAATGCGGCCGCGGGACAGAGGCGCCTGGCGCGCGTGGCCGGCATGGCCGAGTGCACGCCGAACGCGCGGGCCTCGTATGACGCCGCGCAGACGACGCTGCGCTCGCCCGGCCAGCCGACAATCACCGGTTTTCCGCGGAGCTCCGGCTGGTCGCGCTGTTCCACGGAGGCGTAGAAGGCGTCCATGTCGATGTGCAAAATCTTCCGCACACGGAAGATTTTGAATTGAAAATTGAAAATTGAGAATTGAGAATTGACACATGCAAGACCGCAGCCGTTCTCAATTCTCAATTCTCAATTCTCAATTCGGCGGCTTGACGACGCCCGCGTTCCTCGTCGATCGCGCGGTTGTCGCGCGCAACTGCGAGCGCATGCGGCAGAAGGCGACCGCCTCGTCTGTCGCGTTTCGTCCGCACGTGAAGACTCACAAGACCGCCGAGATCGGCCGCATCCAGCATGGCGGCGCCCTCGGTCCCATCACGGTTTCGACGCTGGCCGAAGGAGAGTGTTTCGCCGATGCCGGCTTCCGCGACATCACGTACGCCGTGCCGATCGGGCCCTGGAAACTCGCCCGCGCGGCGGCGCTGGCGGCGCGGATCGATCGATTCAACGTGCTGATCGACAACGAGCGAGCGCTTCGCGCGCTCGAGGAATTCCACAGGGCGGAGAGTGTCGTATTCGACTTGTTTCTCAAGATCGACTGCGGCTATCACCGCGCGGGCGTCGATCCCGATGACCCCGGGAGCGTGCGACTGGCGATGGCGATTGCTCGCTCGGCGGCCGTACGGTTCCACGGGCTGTTGACCCACGCCGGCCATTCCTACCACGCGCATCATGTCGATCAGATCCGCCGCCTCGCGGCAGAGGAGTCGGACGCGCTGACGCGTTTTCGCGCACGGCTCGGCGCGGACGGGAAGAAACTCGTGCGGAGCGTGGGATCCACCCCGACTGCGTCGGTTGTCGAGCGCTTCGAGAACTGCGATGAGGTGCGGCCCGGCAATTACGTGTTCTATGACGCCTTCCAGGCGACGATCGGATCATGCGAGCTCGCCGACTGCGCGATGTCGGTGCTCGGCACGGTGATCGGTTGCTATCCCGATCGAAACAGTCTCCTCCTCGACGCCGGAGCCCTCGCCCTCTCGAAAGACCCGGGACCCGATCACATCGATCCGTCGTTCGGCTACGGGATCGTGTGCGACGACGCGCTACGGCCGATTCCGCTGAAGCTGACGACGCTTTCGCAGGAGCACGGGAAGGTGGAAGGCGACGCGGCGGTGATCGGGCGGTATCCGATCGGATCGCGGTTGCGGGTGATTCCAAATCACTCGTGCCTCACCGCGGCGATGTACGACGTGTACCACGTGATCGAGAACGGTGCGGTCGTCGATGCGTGGAAGCCGGTGCGGGGGTGGTGAATCGGTGTCATGCCGAGCGTGGCGAGGGACCTGCGTGGGCGTGCGGCTCGATGATCATGCCTCGCGCCACCCGATCCCCCGGGTCCCTCGCTACGCTCAGGATGACACATTGGCCGGAAGGACCGCATGGCCGACCTGCGCGACTCGGCGTTCAAACACCGCGATTACAAGTAGATAGGTCCTTTACGCTACACTGCTGCTGAAACGGTCCAGTGTTTCGGGGAATCGTGGCAGCGCACCTGCTTCTCGAGGGTGGTGGTTTCGGCGGAAACGGGCTCGCCTGGGCGACGCTCATCACCGCTGCTGCGATTCTGCTCCTCGGAGTGGCGGTCCTCCTGCGGGCCCGCGGATTCACCAGCGTTCTCTTCTTCCTGATCACCCTCGCCACGACCGGATGGCTGGGCAGCTTCGCGTTCATGTACGCCGCTGGCGATCCGAGCGCTGCGCTGACGTTTGCGCGCATCGGCCACTTCTCAGCGGCGCTGATTCCGGCGGCCGTATTTCATTTCGCGGCGAACTACGTCGGAAAGGGACGAACGCTGCGGCCGCTGGCGCGCCTCTTCTGGATGGTCTGCTTTGCGGTCGCTGCGATCGGCGCGACGACGGATCTCTTCATTCCCGCGGTGCGGAAATACGCATGGGGTTACTACCCTGGCGGGACGCTGACGAATCTGATCTGGGTGCTCGCTCTAACCGGCGTCATGGGCGCGGCGATCCGGCTTCTGTGGATGGCATACCGCGATTCGGAGGCGAAATCGCGCGAGCGCAACGGTGCGCTGCTGCTGGCGTTCATGCTGGCCCCGCTTGCCGGGGTCGATTACCTGCCCACGATCGGCATTGACATGTATCCGGTCGGCTACATGGCGCTGCTGGCGTTCGTGATTGTTTCCGCCACGGCGGCGTGGAACTTCCACGTCGTCGATCTGACGCCGGCGTATGCGGCAGGGCAGATTCTCGAGACGATGAAGAGCGCGGTCCTCCTCGTCGACATGGAGGGACGCATCCGGGTCGTCAACCGCGCGACCTGCGATCTCCTCGGTTATTCGCAGACCCATCTGGTCGGGATGCACATCCGTAACATCCTTGCGGTCGACGAGTACACCTCGACCGGCAAGCTCCTGAACAGCCTCGGCGTCCTGGAGCAGAACATGATGTGGCGCGGCGCGAATGGGTCGGCGATCGCTGTGCTGGCATCGTCCTCCATCGTCCGCGACGCGAACGAAGCACCTGTGGCCGTAATTTACGTCGCGAGCGATCACACAGAGCGGAAGCGTGCCGAAGAGGCGCTGCGCGAGAGCGAACAGCGCTATCGCACGCTGTTCGATTCGAATCCGCTGCCGATGTGGATCTACGACCTCGAGTCGCTCAGTTTCATCGCGGTGAACGATGCGGCCGTACAGCACTACGGCTACTCGCGCGAGGAGCTGCTGTCGATGAAGATCACCGACATCCGTCCGGAAGAGGACGTGGCGTCGGTGATGACGCTGCTGCCGAACATCACCGGACGGCGCGGTCCGAACATGTTCCGCCACAGGAAGAAGGACGGGACGGTGATCGAGGTCGAGATCACGTCGTTCGAGTTCGTCTCCCGGGGGCGCCGCACGCGCCTCGTCATCGCGCAGGACGTGACGGAGAGGCGTCGCAGCGAGGAGTCGCTGCGGCGGAGCGAGCAGCAATACAGGCTGCTGTTCGAGCGCAACCTGGCCGGCGTTTATCGCACGACCGTGGATGGACGCATCCTCGACTGCAATGAGGCGATGGCGCGGATCTTCGGCTACGAGAGGCGGGAGGAGCTGCTCGCAGAGACCGCCTGGTCCCTCTATTTCGACGATGAGGACCGGCAGCGGACGCTGCACCAGTTGCGCGAACAGAAGTCGCTGACGAATCTCGAATTCCGGATGCGACGGCGCGACAACAAGCCGATCTGGGTCCTCGAGAACGTGACGCTGCTCGAAGCGACGGGCGGACCGGACGTGCTCGAGGGGACGATCATCGACATCACCGAGCAGAAGACCGCACGCGAACAGATGGAGTATCAGGCGTATCACGACGTCCTGACGAGCCTTCCGAACCGGCTGCTGTTCCGCGATCGCATCGGCGTGTCGCTCGCGCACGCGCGGCGCACCGGCCGTGGCGCGGCGGTGATGTTCCTCGATCTCGATCAGTTCAAGCTGGTCAACGACACGCTCGGACATCCGGTGGGGGATCATCTGCTCCAGGCGCTCGCTTCGCGCCTCGTCAACTGCGTGCGCGCCGAAGACACGGTGGCCCGCCTCGGCGGCGACGAGTTCACGATCCTCCTCGCCGACGTGGCCGACCGTCGCGCCGCAGCGGTCGTCGCGCAGAAGGTCCTCGAGGCCGTGCGCCTGCCCATGTCCATCGACGATCACGAGCTGCTGATCACCACGAGCATCGGCATCTCGATCTATCCGGACGACGGAACCGAGCCGGAGACGCTCCTTCGCAACGCCGATCGCGCGATGTATCGCGCGAAGGAGATGGGAAGGAACAACTTCCAGTACGCGACGCCGATGCTGAGCGGGCCCGATCAGCGCCTGACCATGCAGCGCAATCTGCAGCGCGCGCTGGACCGCGACGAGTTCATCATTCACTACCAGCCGATGGTGGAGATCACCTCCCGCAAGATCGTCGGCGCCGAGGCACTCGTGCGGTGGATGCATCCCGAGCACGGGCTGATGAATCCCGACGAGTTCATCCCCGCCGCCGAAGAGACGCAGTTCATTGTTCCGCTGGGGGAGTGGGTGCTTCTGACGGCCTGCCGCCAGATGAAGCGGTGGCACGATCTGGGACACAGCTCGCTGCGCATCTCGGTGAATCTGTCGCCGCGACAGTTCCAGCAGCGCGATCTCGTCACCACCGTCGAACGCGTTCTGAGCGAGACCGGCTTTCCCGCCACCTTTCTCGACCTCGAGATCACGGAGTCGACGGCCATGCAGAACGTGGACCTCACGATTTCGGTGCTGAATCGATTGAAGGAGATGGGCATCGGCATTTCGATCGATGATTTCGGCACCGGCTACTCGTCACTGACGTATCTGAAGCGGCTGCCGATCGACACTCTCAAGATCGATCAGCAGTTCGTCCGCGATCTCGGCGCCGCCGGCGGCTCGAGCGACGGCCCCATCGTCTCGGCCGTGATCAACATGGCCCGCGCGCTGAAGCTGCGCGTGATCGCCGAAGGCGTCGAGACCGAGGAGCAGCGGGCGTTCCTGGAGCGCGAGCTGTGCGCGGAGATGCAGGGCTTCCTCCACAGCATGGCGCTTCCGCCCGATGAGTTCGAGGATTGGTTGAGGCGGAAGGCCTGAACCTCGAGTGTGGGTCCGCGAACATGCACGGTTCGCGTATCATCGGAACCGATCCTGAGGAGAGATGCCTATGAAAGCCCTCCATCGTGTCGCAGGGGGCAACGGGCGGGCCTGAGCCCGTTCGCAACAGGTCCGTACCGTTCCTTCTCTCCGCACCGGCGGCCAGCCGGTGCTCCATCCATAGGCGTGCATGGAGAACAGGAATGGATCGCATTGACAGGCGATATCAGAAGGACCTCGAGAAGCATCTCGACTATGAGGAAATGAAATTGCGCAAGCGGGCCGGTTCATTGCGGCGGACAATGCGCAAAGGCAAAGCGCCGCGTGAGCGCGTTACGGAGGACAACTGGGAAGAGTTGTTCGACAACCGCGGCAAAGGCGATCGCGCGCCGTCTCTGCAGGCGATCGTCGACGATCTGCGGCGCGGTGAGACACACCACCCGGACACGTACGGCGGCGCTGAAGAAAACGCCGCGATCGTCATCAGCGTCTCGAGCGGTCGCTGCCGCGTGTTTTACAACGGGCACGAGATCGACTGCGCGGTGCCGCCGGAGATCGCGGCGTGGCAGAAGAGCGCGCTGGCGGCGGGGATTCGCGTCCGCGTTGTGAGCTCCGAGGGCGTGCATCGCATCGAGGCCGTGTTGCCTCGCCGCAGCGTGCTGGCGCGCCCCGACCCGCTCAATCCGCACCGGCAGCGGCTGATCGCGGCCAACATCGACGTTGTGGCGCACGTCGTGTCGGTCAAGGCGCCTCCGCTCCGGCCGCGGCTCATCGACCGCTTTCTCATCGCCATTCAACGCGGAGGAGCGCAGCCGGTCATCGTCGTGAACAAGATCGACGCGCTCGAGGGGGAACACCGGGAACGAGAGCTGGCGAAGCTCGAGCCTTATCGCGCGCTCGGCGTTGCGGTCATCCCCAGCTCCGCGAAGAGCGGCGAAGGACTCGACTTGCTCCGGCAAACGGTCGAGGGGAAGACCTGCGCGCTCGTCGGCCACAGCGGCGTCGGAAAGTCATCGATTCTGAATGCGCTCGACAGCCGGCTGCAGCTCGCGACGAACACGCTGCATCGTCGCGGGACGGGCAGACACACGACGAGCGCTTCGACCCTGTACGACTTCGGCGGCGGAACGTACCTCGTCGATACGCCCGGTATTCGCGAATTCGGACTTTGGGATCTCGACCGCGCGTCATTACGGGACTATTTTCCCGAGTTCGCGGAAGCGTCGGAGCTGTGCCGTTTCACCAACTGCTCGCACGTTCACGAGCCCGACTGTGAGCTGAAGCGGCGTGTCGAGATGGGGGAGCTCAGCCGCGCGCGGTACGACACGTACGTGCGGCTGTACGAGGATTTGAAGTAGCCCGTGGGGCGCCACACAGATTTCGCAGGGCTCCTACCTCGCGAACGCGATTTCCACCCGCTGCACGCCCGGCACGCTGTTCAGGAGCGTTCGCGCTGCATCGGCTTGAAGGTCGGACTGGACGATTCCGTTCACCTTGAGCACTCCGCGATTGCAACTCACGGCGAACCTGCAGCCGTCCAGTGCGCGCGACCGGGCGAGCTGGCGCTCCGCCGCGATGCGGATCGCGTTGTCGTCAAGTGCCGTCGGCACGTGGATGAGGTTCGCCACGCGTTGCGCGCCGAGCTGACGCGCGATCTGTCCTGCCTTCGTGATCGTCTCCGCGTCGGGCGCGTCTCCGCGCAGCACGGTGATGTCAGCCACTGTCCGTACGAGGAGATTGCGCACGGGCAGTCCCGCCTTCCGCAGTGCGCCGATGAGATCCTGATCGCTGACTGACTGCGCCTTGATCGGAGCATCAGTGCGCGCCGCACCGTGCCGGTTCCACATCGTCACGGAGCCGATCGCACCGGCGACCGCGATTGCTGCGACCGCCAGAATCGTTCTTGGTTTCGTCATGCCCTCCTCTTAATCAACCGGCGTACCACTTTTGCGGCCGAGCCCGCTCGGCATCGCTCTCGCATCGAATGAGGTCGGCTCATGCGTCAACCACGATTGCTGGTCATCGAAGACGATCCCGACGTCCAGGCACTGCTCGTTAAGCTGGCCGGGCGCCGCGGGATCGCCGTCGATCGCGCCGGGGACGGTGAAGAGGCGATCCGCCTGCTGGGCAACGGCCAGTACGACGTCGTGGTTCTCGATCTGATGCTGCCGAAGGTCAACGGGTTCCGCGTCGCCGAGGTCGTGCGTGCGCTCGATCCGCGGCCGCGACTGATCGTGTTCTCCGCACTCTCCCGCTACTTCGGGGAGCAGTTCCCTGAAGCCGTGATCCTGCAGAAGCCGTTCGATGTCAGCCGCATCGATGACATCCTGAGCGGGAAGGCACCCCGGCCGGGTTAAGCGGAGTCACCAGTCACTACAATTCCGGCGTGCTGCTCGACTGCGACATCGGCATCGACCCCCGCCGGACGGACTTCGCTCCGCTCGATCTTCGGGAGTTGTTCGGCAACGATCACCCCGTGGTGCTGGAGATCGGCTCAGGGAAGGGCCGCTTTCTGATCGGCAGCGCGACCGAACAGCCCGCGAAAAACTTTCTCGGCATCGAGAAGTCGCTGCATTACTACCGCGTGATTCGCGACCGCGTTGCCAAACGCGGACTGCGGAACGTCAGGCTGATCAATCACGACGCGTTTCCGGTGCTGCAGAAGATGATTCCTGATCGGTCGATTCACGAGGTGCACATCTACTTTCCCGATCCGTGGCCGCGGCGGCGCGAACAGAAGCGGCGCATCATCCGGCCGGAGGTGATGTCGGAGGTGCGCCGGGTGCTCGTCGACGGTGGGTCGGGGATCTACGTGACGGATCACCGGGAGTACTTCGACAGCGCCGTGCCTGTGGTCGCTGAGGTTCTCCGGAGCGAGCCGCGGATTCCGGCGGCCGATGAGCCGGCGCGGACCAATTACGAGGCCAAGTACAGGGCGGCCGGGCGGACGATTTACGAGGTTCGATTCTTCAAGTGAAATTGAGAATTGAGAATTGAGAAAAATGATCTTGCCGCATTCTCAATTCTCAATTCTCAATTCTCAATTCATAATGCCTCATGCGCATCCTGGGGATCGACCCTGGGTCGATCACGACCGGATACGGTGTCATCGACTACGACCGTGGCAAGCTGGCTCTCGTCGATCAGGGCTCGATCAGCGGTGGCCGGGGCGCCGCGCTCGCCGATCGGCTGGCGCGGATTCACGAAGGGTTGCTGTCGGTGATCGCGCGCACGTCGCCGGTGGCCGTTGCGGTGGAGACTCCGTTCGCCGGTCAGAACGTGAAGAGCCTGATTCAGCTCGCGCATGCGCGCGGAGTCATTCTTCTCGCTGCCACGAGCGCGCGTCTCGAGGTCTTCGAGTATTCTCCCCGGTCGGTGAAGAGCGCGGTGGTCGGGTATGGCGGCGCGGAAAAGGAGCAGGTATCGAAAATGGTTCGCGTGCTCCTGCCGGGCTGCGGTTCCATGGTGATGTCGGCGGACGCCGCCGACGCGCTGGCGGTCGCGATCTGTCATGCGCATACGGCGGGAACGAATGCGAGGATGAGGATCGCGAAGAGTTGACGGTTGACAGTGGACGGTGGACGAGGCCCGCTGTCGTGAGTCGCAACAGGGCCTCGTCAACCGTCCACCGTCCACCGTCCACCAGAGTCCGCCGATGAGCGCTTCTCTTCCCCAGGAAGAATCTCTCGAGTCCACGCTGCGCACGCCACCGCCGCCGCAGAGCGCGCTGCGGCGCACGTTCAGCGCGCTGCACTACCGCGACTTCCGCCTGCTGTGGTTCGGCGCGTTCACGTCGACGACCGGAACGTGGATGCAGACGGTGGCGCAGAGCTGGCTGGTGCTATCGATGACCGGTTCGGCGTTTCTACTTGGTGTAGACGGCTTCCTCGCCACCGGTCCGATGCTCCTCTTCTCGCTGTTCGGCGGCGTCGTCGCCGATCGGATGGAGCGGCGCCGCATCATGCTCCTCTCCCAGTACCTGCAGATGAGCTTCGCCTTCATCCTCGGCCTGCTCATCTGGACGGGGCGGGTGAAGATCTGGCACATCTTCCTGTTGTCGTTTCTCACCGGCAGCGCGCAGTCGTTCAGCGGGCCGGCTTACATCTCGCTGCTTCCGCTTCTGGTCAGGCGCGAGGACGTGCCGAACGCGGTGGCGATGAACTCGATGCAGTTCAACCTCGCGCGCGTCATCGGACCGATTTTTGCGGGACTCGCGCTCACGGTCTGGGGTGCAGCCGTCTGCTTCGGGTTCAACGGTCTCTCCTTCGTCGCGGTGATCATTGCGCTGATGATGATTCACGTCCCGAAGGTGAAGATGGAGGAGAGCACGGGCATGCTCGACGAGATGAAAGTGGGGTTTCGCTTCGTCGCATCGAAGCGCTCGCTTCTCCTCCTCACGTTCCTTGCGTTCGCCGGCACGTTCCTGGGCATGCCGATCGTGACGTTCCTTCCGGTCGTCGCGAAATCGACCTTAGGGCTCGACGCGCGCGGCTACAGCTGGCTGCTCACGGCGTACGGACTCGGCTCGGTTGCCGGCGCGCTGCTGGTCGCGGCGAGCGGCCACGTCCCGCGTAAGGGACGGCTGGCCCTGGTGCTGCAGCTCGCGTTCGCGGTGTTCCTCGTCGCGTTCGCGTTCTCGCGGACGTTGACGCTCAGCATGATCATCGCGTTCTTCGCCGGCGCGTGCATCGTCGGCGTGATCTCCATGTACAGCTCGCTCGTGCAGTTGACGACGAGCGACTCGATGCGCGGCCGCGTCATGTCCATCTTCATGCTGGCGTTCCGCGGTGGCATGCCTCTCGGCAATCTCCTGGCCGGATGGGTTGCCCAGCGCTGGTCGATCACGATGGCACTGGCCGTGAACGGAGTCGTGCTCGCTGCGATCGCGGCAGTGTTCGTGTTCCGCGGCACGGACCTCGATACAGAGCTCGGCGCCGAGTCACCGGCGGCCGTCTGACATGCGAACGCGAGCCGTCGTCGTCGCGACCGCAGTGACGAGCGTGGCGGCCCCGGCATTCGCGTGCGAACCGATCGTGCCTCTGGTCTCGGTGTTCTTCCCGCTGGGGCAGGCTTTGCGCATCGGAGGATGGATGCTACTGGCCGTCGTCATCGTGAAGTGTCTGGCGTTCGCGGCCATGCAGAAGACGATGCGCTTTGTGGTGGCGGCGTTCGCGATGTTCGTCGCCAACGTGGTGAGCTCCTTCGTCGGCCTGCTGGCGACGCTCGGGATGGCCGTGCCGCAGCTCATTCTGGTCTCCCTGGTGGCCGTGTTTTTCCTGTCGCTCCTTCCCGCGCGACGCCTTGTCGAGCTGTGGCCGAAAGGCCGGCATGTGAGCCCGTCAGGGATCGCCGCGGCGGCCGTCCTTCTCTTCCTCGGATCGATCATCGGTTTCATGGCCGCGCAGGCCGCGCTCGCGTCGGAGCGGATGTGGCTCTACTGGGTCCTGAAACTCGTCTACGTCGAGCTGGCACTGGCCATCAGCATCTCGCTGACGACGTTCTGGGAGGAGTACGTGGTGTGGCGGATGGCGCGACGCGATCGTTCCGAGCGCTCCTTCCTCGTGCCTGTCCTCCGCGCAAACCTGTACGTGATACTGGTGGTCATGCTCGTCGCTGCGGCGGTCGTCCTGCCGGAGCGCCTTCGATCCGCGGATTTCCTCATCAGCATCCTGCGGGGCCTCTGATTCAGCGCAGGCAACCACCTCAGATACAATTCCCGGACCGCGGTGCGCTCCGCCACCGCGACATGTGATGGCCAAACAAAAGGAACAAGCCACTGCCACCATCGACCAGGCCCCGTGCGGGCCTGAATGGATCGAGACCCTCCGGCAGATGATCTTCATCCGCCGCTTCGAGGAAGCCTCCGAGCGCGAGTTCCGCAAAGGCAAGATCGGCGGGTATCTCCACGTCTACATCGGGCAGGAAGCCGTCGCCAGCGGCATCCTCGGCGCGATCCGCAAGGGCGACATCGTCTACTCCGGCTATCGCGACCACGCGCAGGCCCTCGTCCTCGGATCCGATCCGAACAAGGTCATGGCCGAGCTGTTCGGCAAATCGACCGGCCTCTCGAAGGGGAAGGGCGGCTCGATGCACCTCTTCGATGTCGAGCACGGCTTCTACGGCGGCTACGGCATCGTGGGCGGCCATCTCACGCTGGCCGCGGGTTCGGCGTATGCGCTGCGCTATCAGGAGACCGATCGCATCGTCGTCTGCTACTTCGGCGACGGCGCGATGAACATCGGTTCGTTCCACGAGGCGATGAACATGGCCGGCCTGTGGGGCAAGCAGGGCATGTGTCCCGTGCTCTTCGTGATCGAGAACAACGGTTACGCGATGGGAACCTCGGTGGAGCGGCATTCGGCGCTGACCGACCTCTCGGCCCGCGTTCGCGCGTACAACATCGGCGCGGAGAAGGTCGACGGTCAGGATGTGTTTGCCGTTCGTGCCGCCGCCGATCGCGCCGTGCGGCAGGTGCGCGAGACCGGCAGGCCGTACTGTCTCGAGGCCGTCACCTACCGATTCTCCGGTCACGGCGCGGCCGACGTCCTCCAGCCCTATCGCACGAAGGACGAAGTCGAGCAGCAGAGGCATCGCGATCCGATTGTGATTCTGCGCAACCGTCTCGCCGAGGCGTGCGGCCTCACCGACGAGGACGTGAAAAAGATGGAAGAGGAAGCGGTCGAGGGGTCCGCGCGCGCCGTGAAGTTTGCAGAGGAGAGTCCCGCCCCCGCGGACGAGGAGCTGTTCACCGACGTCGTCGCGGAGCATGGACCGCACCGGGTGAATACGAGTGAGTTGTGACGTCATCCTGAGCGAAGCGAAGGATCTCGAGTTACGCATGTTGAGATCCTTCGCCGTCGATGCGGCTCAGGATGACGTGAGACCAAGAGCAGGAGACCGATGGCTGAAAAGAGTTACCGCGACGCGATTCGCGAAGCGATGATGGAAGAGATGGACCGCGACAAGTCGGTCCTCATCATGGGTGAGGACATCGGCGTGTACGAGGGGACCTTCCGCATCACCGCGGGCATGCTGAAGAAGTACGGGCCGAAGCGCGTCATGGATACACCGATCGCCGAAGCAGGAATGGTCGGCACGGCCCTGGGTATGGCCATGGTCGGCCTGCGGCCGATCGTCGAGATGATGACCGTGAACTTCTCGATCGTGGCCGCCGATCAGATCCTCAATCACGCGGCGAAGGTCCGCTACTTCTCCGGCGGCCAGGTCGATGCTCCGCTCGTGATTCGCGGACCCCATGGCGCGGGAGTGCAGCTCTCCGCGCAGCACTCGCAGTCGTTCGAATCGTTCTACGCGCATTTCCCCGGACTGCAGGTGGTCACGCCGGCCACGCCTGCGGACGCGAAGGGCATGCTGAAAACGGCCATCCGGGGCAGAGATCCCGTCATGTTCCTCGAGAGCGCCGCGCTGTACGGCATGATGGGAGAAGTTCCGGACGGGGACTACACGGTGCCGTTCGGCGAGTCGCGCATCGCGCGCGAAGGCAGCGACGTCACGATCGTTTCCTACGGACGCATGCTGCAGTTGTCGCTCATCGTTGCGGAGAAGCTCTCGGCCGAGGAAGGGATCGAGGCGGAGGTGATCGATCTGCGCACGCTGCGTCCGCTCGACCTCGCCCCCTCCTACGCGTCGGTTGCCAAGACGCACCGCGCGGTCGTCGTGCAGGAGCAGTGGAAGCCTTACGGCGCGGCCGCGGAGATCGCCGCCTCCATCAGCGAGGCGATGTTCGACGAGCTCGACTCGCCCGTCGTCCGCGTCACCGGCGAGGATGTGCCGATGCCGTACGCGCGCAACCTCGAGCTGCTGGCCACGCCGCACGAGCCGCACATCATGCGCGCCGTGAAACAAGTGATGTACAAGTCATGAGTGCTGAGTCCTGAGTTCTCCGGCACGGTCGCTCAGGACTCAGGACTCAGCACTCAGGACCAGGGGAACCACGTCAATGGTTGAAATCATCATGCCGAAAATGGGCGACGCGATGACCGAGGGAAAGGTCGTGCGTTGGTACAAGAAGGGCGGCGAGCCGGTGAAGAAGGGCGAGCCCGTTCTGGAGATCGAGACCGACAAGGTGAACCTCGATCTCGAGGCCGAGCAGGACGGGACCCTCGGCGATCTCGCGGTGCAGGAAGGGCAGATGGTTCCTGTCGGCGGCGTGCTGGCCAACATCCTCGGAGCGGGGGAGAAGGCGGCACCAGCCGCTGCCGGGAAATCGCGGGCGAAGGAAGAAGCGCCGCAGCAGCGCCGCGTCACCGACAAGAAGGACAGCGTCAAGCACACGACGGGTGAGTACGGTGAGGCGATCGAGATGCGCGCGCCGCGCATCGATCGCACCGCGCGGCCGCAGAGCGGCGCCCTCGAGATGCCGCAAGGCGATGGCGGGCGCCGCCGCTCGTCGCCGCTCGCGCGCAGAATGGCGCGCGACCTCGGCGTCAGTCTCGACAAAGTGCAGGGCAGTGGCCCCGGAGGTCGTATCGTCGCGAAGGATGTCCAGGGCGCGAAACAAGGTGGGGCGCCGGCGCCCTCGCTTCGCCCGGCAGAAGCGCTGGAGTCAAGAGAGATTCCGCTGAGCGCGATGCGGCGCACGATCGCGAAGCGGCTCGCCGAGTCGACCGGGCCGATTCCCCACTTCTATCTCACCGCCGACTACGATGTCGGCAACCTTCTCTCGCTCCGCCAACAACTCAACGAGATCGCCGGCATCAAGACGAGCCTCAACGATTTCATGATCCGCGCGGTGGCGCTGGCTTTGCGCCATCACCCGAACGTCAACGCGAGCTGGGGTGACGAGGCGATCTCGCAGCACGGCGAGATCCACATCGGGGTCGCCGTGTCGACGCCCGAGGGTCTCATCACGCCGGTGGTGCGCAACGCGGATCAGAAATCGGTCGAGCATATTTCCGCCGATGTGCGCGCGCTGGCAGAGAAGGTGAAGAACCGCAAGCTGATGCCGAACGAGTATCAGGGCAGCACGTTCACGATCTCCAACCTTGGCGCCTGGGGGATCGAGGAGTTCACGGCGATCATCAATCCTCCGAACGCGGCGATCCTGGCGATCGGTGCCGCGGAGGCGCGGCCGGTGGCGGTCGATCGACAGGTCGTGGTGCGCGATCGCATGAAAGTGACGATGTCGTGCGACCATCGCCTGATCGACGGAGCGGCGGGAGCGGAGTTTCTGAAAACGCTGCGACAGTACATCGAGCAGCCGGTGCGACTCGTTTTGTAGCAGGGATGAGGGCTGAGCGGGTGTCGTTCCCCGCCGTCTCCGCGGCTCGGAATGACACCGCGATGACCGGACATGAATCTCACGGAAACTTTGTTACACTAGCGCGTCTCCCCAACGCATGCCCGGCCCGCAAGAGCTGATCGGCGTTCTCAATCGTCATCGCCGTCATCTGGTTCGTGCTGACTCTCGCGGGCGTGGCAGTGCGGTTGATTCTCTTCGTTTCATTGCTCCCGTGCTGCTGGTGGGAGCGCTCTATTTCGTATTCGTGAGGTGATTCGTGGGCGATCGCAAATACAAACATCGTGGTTACCAGGACGGCGGCGGCTCCAGCTCGTACTCGAGCGGCGGCAGCAGGCCGCAGACGCCGCGTCCCGACGCGCGGCCGCAACGCATGGAAGGCGCGCCGCGCGGCCGCACCGCCGGAGGCTTCGGCCCCGAGGTCTTCAAGTGCAACCGTTGCGGTCAGCAGCGGCTCGGGCTCGATGAGCCGACCGCCGACGAGACATGCATGAAGTGCGGCGCCGACCTGCACACGTGCGGCAACTGCCGCTTCTTCGACACGACGACAACGTGGGAGTGCCGCGAGAACATCCCCGCGCGCGTCCCGAGCAAGCATGCACGCAACGAATGCACGTTCTTCTCTCCGAAGGTGGTGAAGGATCTCGCCGCCGACAAAGGCAGGCAGCCTCAGACTCCGGACGACGCGCGGAAGGCGTTCGACGCGTTGTTCAAGAAATAGTTGCCGGTTACCAGTTGCCGGTTGCCGGCGACTGGAAGTTCGGCAACCGGCAACTTGATGTTGTCAGTCATCCTCGCCCTCTCATCCGGTGTCCTGTTCGCACTTTCTTTTCCCGACTACAGCTTGGGCTGGCTCGCGTTCGTGGCCCTGACGCCGTTGCTGATCGCGATCGTGCGTTCGCGTCGCGGTCGAGAAGCCTTCATCCTGGGCTGGCTTTCCCAGACGGTGGCTTGGCTGATGATGGTGCCGTGGGTCGTGCGCGTGATGTCGCACTATGGAGGCGTGCCGTACCCCACCGGGGTCCTCGTCTTCGTCGCACTGGCGCTCCTTCTCGGACTGTACGGCGGTTTCTTCGCGCTGATCGTCTTCTGGATGCGGCCCGGCGTCCGTTTCCGCACGTGGCTGCTGATCCCGATGGCATGGGCGGCGATCGAATACGCGAGGACGTATCTGCTCACCGGCTTTCCATGGAACCTGATCGCGTCGGCGATCGTCGATTACCGGCCGTTCGTGCAGATCGATCGCGCCGCGGGCCCGTACATGGTCGGGGCGATGGTCGTGCTCGTGTCGGCGGTGTTCGCCTGGCTGATCTCCCAGACCGCCCCGCGGATTCATCGGACGCTCGTCGCGATCGCTCTGGTTGCCTTCGCGTTCATCTGGTGGGCGACCGGATACGTCGCGGCAAAGATGATCGAGCGGCCGTCCGCGGAACCGCAGATCGTCGCCGCACTGCTGCAGCCGAACATCTCGCAGGAGATGCGGTGGAACCAGGAGAACATCGTCGCGATCTACGACCGGATGATGCGGATGACATCCGTGGCGATTTCGAAGGGCGCGACGGTGATCGTGTGGCCGGAGTCGACGGTGCCGCTGTCGTACGCCACGACGGATTTCTACCGGACGGCAATCGAAGCGATCTCCGCGCGCTCCGGCGTGGACATCATCCTCGGCTCCGTGGCGGAGGATCCTAGCCAGCCGAACAGGTTGTGGAACGCGGCGTTCCTCGTCAGCGGCGGACGGACGACGGGGCACTACGACAAGATCCGGCTGGTTCCGTTCGGCGAGTACGTGCCGCTGCGCAAGATGCTCTTCTTCGCGGAGAAGCTCGTGCACGCGGTCGGCGAGTTCGCGTTCGGCACGAACGACCGTCCGTTGCGCGGGATCCTGGCGTACGGTCCGGCGATCTGCTACGAGATCGTCTTTCCGCAGATCACGCGCACGCAGGTGCGGAATGGGGCCGACGTGCTGGTCACGATCACGAACGACGCCTGGTACGACGGCACCTCCGCGCCGCGGCAGCATCTCAATCAGGCAAGGCTGCGCGCGATCGAGGACGATCGCTACCTGCTGCGCGCCGGCACGACCGGCATCTCGGCGCACATCGATCCGACGGGTCGCATCCTCCAGGAGATCCCGATGGGGCGCGAGGGCATCATCTATGCGCGGGTGCAGCCGCGGCGCACGATCACGCCGTATGTGCGCTACGGGGATTGGTTTGCGTGGGTCGCGTGTTTAACGGTTATCATCGCCGCGGTTCGAAGCGTCATCCTGAGCCGCGGAGACGGCGAAGGATCTCGTCGACGAGATGCTTCGCTTCGCTCAGCATGACGGAGAGGTAATGAACGAAGAAGTGCTTTCCCGTATCGACGATCTCAAAGACCGCCTCAAGGCGGTCCGGAGCTATCTTTGACGCCGATGGCGCACGCAAAACGCTCGACGAGATCGAGCGCGAAATGGCCGCTCCCGGTCTCTGGGACAAGCAGGAAGCGGCACAGGAAGTAGGCCGCCGGCGCAGCCGCGTTGAGAAGCGCGTGCAGGCCGGACAGTCACTCGACACCAAATCGGAAGAACTGGGCGTCCTCCTCGATCTGCAGAAGGAAGGGGAGAACGTCGACAGCGACATCGAGTCGCTCGTTGCGCAGCTCGAGTCGGAGATCACCGACATCGAGATGACGATGAAGCTCTCCGGCGAGCACGACGATCGCGACGCGATCGTTGCCATCCATCCCGGCGCCGGCGGTACCGAATCGCAGGACTGGGCGGAGATGCTGCTGCGCATGTACCTGCGCTACGCCGAGCGCCACGGCTGGTCGGCTGAGACAGTCGACTATCAGGCCGGCGAAGAGGCCGGCATCAAGAGCGCCACGCTGATGGTGCGCGGCGATCATGCGTACGGGTACCTGAAATCGGAGCACGGTGTGCACCGGCTCGTGCGCATCTCGCCGTATGACGCCGCGAAGCGCCGGCACACGTCGTTCGCGTCGGTCTACGTGTATCCCGACATCGACGAGGAGATCGAGATCGAGATCAACGACAAGGATCTGCGCGTCGACACGTATCGCTCGTCGGGCGCCGGCGGCCAGCACGTCAACGTCACCGACTCGGCCGTGCGCATCACGCATCTGCCGACCGGCATCGTCGTCACATGTCAGAACGAGCGAAGCCAGCACAAGAACCGCGACTTCGCCATGAAGCTGCTCAAGGCACGGCTCTACCAGGTCGAGGTGGAGAAGAGGCAGGAAGAGCAGGAGAAGCTCGAAGGCGAGAAGAAGGAGATCGGCTTCGGCAGCCAGATCCGGTCCTACGTCCTTCAGCCTTATCAGCTCATCAAGGACCTGCGGACCGGATATGAGGTCGGTGACGTGCAGCGGGTGCTGGACGGCAATCTCGATGACTTTGTCGAGGCGTACCTCGCGCAAAGAGCGAAGGCGTCTGCGGATTAAGCGATGAACGCGGTCATGTTCACGCCGATGCCGCCCACGCGCACCGGCGTCGCACACTACTCGTCGATCCTCGCTCCCGCGCTTCGCGAGAGGGTCGGTCTCCAGGTGATCAGCTCGCCCGACGAGCTCCGCCGGCAACCGGCAACCGGCAACCGGAACCCCATCTATCACCTCGGCAACAACCCGCATCACGAGTGGATCTACAGCGAAGCGATGCGCACGCCGGGCGTGATCGTGCTGCACGACTACGTGCTGCATCATCTGATCGTCGAGATGACGCTCGCGCGCGGCGATGTCGAAGCGTACGTCGCGGCGCTCGAGGCGAACCACGGGGCGGCGGGGGCGGCGTGGGCGCGGGGGAGGGCGGTGGGGTTGCACAGCGAGATCGGGAACTTTCTTCTGCCCGCGTCGGTCGTCGCGGCGAACCGGTCGCGCGCGGTCATCGTGCACAACCAGTACGCGGCGGATCGGCTGCAGTCGTTCGGTGTGAAGACGCCGATTCACGTCATCGGACATCCCTACGTGCACGACGCTGTGCGGCATGATCGGGACGGGCTTCGCCGGCGCCTGGGATTCGGAGCGCGGGAACGGGTGATCGGCTTCTTTGGATTTCTCACCAGCGCGAAGCGCGCCGAGGTGATTCTCGAGGCGTTCGCACGGGCGCGGCAACGCGACGCCGGTCTGCGACTCCTCGTCGTGGGAGAGCCGGCGCCGAACATCGATGTCGCAGCGCTGCAGCGCGACGGAGTCGTGTTCACGGGCTACGTTCCCGATGAGGACTTCGCTTCGTATTACGCGGTTGCCGATCGTTTCGTGAATCTCCGCTACCCGTCGGCCGGCGAGACGTCGGGCACGCTGATCCGGGCGCTCGATTCGGGCAAACCGGTCGCGGTGAGCGAGTACGCACAGTTCGCGGAATTGCCGGACTCGTGCGTGGTGAAGATTCCGTTCGGCGAAGGAGAGGTGTCTGCGCTCGCAGAGTTCTTCGTTGCGGACATTCCTTCGCCTGCAGAGGCTCAACGCGAGTGGCTCGAGGCGAACGCGCGTGTCGATCGCGTTGCCGGGGCGTACGTCGGGGTTCTAAGTGGGGCACCGGCGCCCTCGCCGGTGCGGCGCGCCGCCGAGGTCGGCGGCGCCACACTCAATCTCTTTCCATCGGTGCGTGCAACATATGACGGCGGTTCGTTTCTGTTTCGCAACGAAGGGAACGCGGCCATTCGCACGCACGTGTACGGCGAACCGGGGTATCGGGTCATCGTGAAACTCTTCGCGGACGGCGTCGAAGTACAGAACCGCTGGATCGAGCTGCCACGCGACCTGGCACCGGGCGAGACGGCTCGCGTCAGCATCGACACCGGCCATGCCACGCGCGCGACGCTGCACCACGCGCTGCAGGGCATTCCGGTTGTCGATCGGAAGCCTTTCGCGGAGCTGCAGCTTTGAAGCGGTTCGATGATGCCGCCCTCGCGCGTCTGCGCGGAATCATGCAACAGAGGGCGGCGATCGAAATCGATGCGCCACAGCATCGCCGCGCGTGCGTCCTCATTCCTCTTCTTCGCGACGGGCACGGCTGGTCGCTGCTCTTCTCGCGCCGCGCCGAGAACATGGCGGCCCACAGCGGTCAGATCGCCTTTCCCGGCGGTGCCGTCGAACCGGGCGAGTCCTTCGAAGAGGCCGCGGTGCGCGAAGCGGAAGAGGAAGTCGGCATCCCTGCGCGCAACGTGGAGTTGATCGGACGCCTCGACGACGTCATCACGGACAGCGGATACCTTGTCGCGCCGTTCGCCGGAATCGTTCACGATCGCGTCGAGTACGTGCTCCAGGCCGGAGAGGTCGCGGAGGTGTTCGAGGTGCCCCTCGAGGCGCTTCTCGATCCCGCGAAGCCGGATGTGCGCTACGTCGCCTTCCTCAATCACCAGTACCCCGCGTACTTCTATCGTTACGAGCAGTACGAGATCTGGGGGCTGACCGGTAGGATGCTGAAGGCGTTTCTGGATCTGGTGTGGATCGCGTTGTGATGGGTTGAGATTCGTTGACCGTTGACCGCTGACCGTTGTCAGGGCGGTGTGTTCCAAGAGCGCCTCCGTTTTGATCTGGCGATGCGCCGCGTCGACAACGGTCAACGGTCGACGGTCAACGAACATGTGCTACGCAGCCGTGAGGTGAGGCTCGCGACGGTGGGGACCGTCCACCGCTACTTCAACAGCGACGCGACGTACGCCTCGAGGTCCTTCCCCTCGACTCCCGCGTCGACGAGGATGCCGTTGATCATGTAGCTCGGCGTCGAGCGGATGTCGTTCGAGAACGCGGTGCCCACTGACGGTTGACGGTGGACAGTTGACGAGGCCCTGAATCGTGGCCGCGCTGGAGGTGCTGCGACGGACGATTTCGTCGACCGCTGACCGTTGTCAGGGCGGTGTGTTCCAAGAGCGCCTCCGTTTTGATCTGGCGATGCGCCGCGTCGACAACGGTCAACGGTCAACGGTCAACGAACATGTGCTACGCAGCCGTAAGGTGAGGCTCGCGAGGGTGGGGACCGTCCCCCGTCACTTCAACAGCGACGCGACGTACGCCTCGAGGTCTTTCCCTTCGACTCCGGCGTCGACGATGATGCCGTTGATCATGTAGCTCGGCGTGGCGCGGATGTCGTTCGAGAACGCGGTGCCCACGCCCTTCAGGATCTGATCCTTCAGGTCCGCCGACGCGATGTCGGCGGCGAACTTCTGCATGTCCAGCTCGTGATCCTTCGCGAAGTTCTCCGCAAAGTCGTCGAAGTTGAACGCGTTGAGCTTTTCCTGATTCGTGTAGACCTGCGTCTTGTACGTCCAGAACAGCTCCGGCTTCTGACGGTGCACGGCGCGGCCCGCGACCGCGGCGGCAAATGCCCACGGATGCGTGCCGATGAGAGGCAGGTCGTACCGGACGTAGCGCACCTTGTCGCTGTACTTCGACAGAATCGGATCGAGATACGCGGCGGCGCGCTGGCACGACGGGCACTCGAAATCGGAGAACTCGACGATCGTGACCTGCGGCTTCGCCGCTCCCTCCGCCGGCGCATCGGCGATGAACGGCTCGAATGCCTTCGCTCGCGTTGTCCGCACGTCCTCAGTCAACGGACGGAAGTGGCCGAGGAAGAAGACGGTGCCGGCGGGATCGACTTCGCCTTCCATGGGAAGCTTGCCGCGCTCGGTGGTCTGCATCAGGGTGACTCTGTAGAGGCCTTCGCGCGTTTTCTGGCGATCGACGATCGGCGTGAAGTTCTCCTGCATGTTCCGCCACGTGAAGCTCTTCAACTTCTCTTCGATCGATCCCTGCTCGCCGTCCAGGAACCACGGCGTGCCGAGGTAGAAGCCGCCCTCTTTCGAGACGACGCCGACGTACTGTCCGTTGCACGATGGCCGTTCACTCTCGACGCGTACGAGCGTCGCGGTCATGTTCGACGGAATGGCACGCTCGAGGTCAGCCTGCAGGATCTTCGATCCGTTGCAGAGCGGGAGCGAGTCGCGGATCGCGCGATCGATCTTCTCATCGACGGCCGTGGCGGTCTTCGCCCGGACGTCGGCTGCGAGCGCACTGGCAGCGGCGAGAGCGAGCAAAAGGAAGAGAACGGTTCGCTTCATATCGCGCATGGGAACGGAGAATGTCGCTCGCGTCATTCCGAGCCAGATCACTGCATCTCCCGCGACACCCTCTCCACCTCGCTGAACACGCGCATGACGTTGTCCCCCATGATCTTCCGGATGTCGGCGGCGCGGTAACCGCGTTTCTTCAGCTCGTCGCGGATTGCCGGCAGCCTGCTGACGTCTTCCATGCCCACCGGAACGATGCTGATGCCGTCGAAGTCGGAGCCGATGCCGGCGCTGTCGATGCCGGCGACCTGCACGATGTGGTCGATGTGATCGGCGATGCGCGTGTACGGCACCTTCGGCAGCGGGTTGGCCTCGTACAGTTCCTTGATGCCTTTCTCGTAGACCTCACCCTCGGTCGGGTCTTTCTTCTTCAACTCCTCGATGGCCGGCGCGAGCTTCTTCTCCCGTTCCTTCGACGCCAACGCGGCCTCGGTCGACAGGAAGACGGGGTAGAAGTTGACCATCACGACGCCGTGGTTCTTCGCGACGGCGCGCAGCATGTCGTCGGTCATGTTCCGCTTGTGCTCCGCGAGCGCACGGGCGGACGAATGCGAGGCGATCACCGGCGCCTTCGTCGTGGCGATCACGTCGTAGAACGTCTTGTCGCTGACGTGCGAGATGTCGACCATCATGCCGAGGCGGTTCATCTCGAGGACGACCTCGCGACCGAAATCGGTGAGGCCGTTGTGCTTCTCCTCGTCGCCCGAGGAGTCGGCCCAGTCGTTGGTGTTCGTGTGCGTGAGCGTCATGTAACGCGCGCCGAATCGGTAGAACGCGCGCAGCAGGTCGAGCGAGTCCTCGATGGCGTGGCCGCCCTCGATGCCGATGAGGATCGCGCGCCGGCCGTCGCGCACGGCGCCGCGGATGTCGGACGTCGAATCCGCGAAGCGGACCCACGATGGATAGCGGTCCGCCATCTCATGGATGTTCTCCATGATCTTCATGCAGTACGCGGCGGCGCCGCGCCCGGCGTACTTCGCCGGCACGTATGCGGCGAAGAACTCGGCGTCGAGGTCACCGGCTTTCATGCGCGGGTAGTCGAAGTGCCCGGTCGTGTTCCAGATGCCGAGGTCGAACGGATGCTGCATGAACTCGGTGGGGGTGTCGGCGTGCGTGTCGACAGTGATGCCGTGCGGCTGCGCGGAAGGCGATGGTTTCTTTGTGGCGGCGGAGAGGTTGGCGGAAACTGCAAGGATCAACGCGATGCGGACCAATCGACGCATGGCGCGAATTGTACAAGCGAGGTAGGCCGGGCTTCAGCCCGGCCCAGGTGTTCTACACGGCACTACTTGTTCGGTCGCGCCTTGCTGATGTCTTCGATCGGGAACGACGCCGGTGTCGCGCTTCGCCATGATCCGTGCGGCGTCGCGGACCGCGTCCTTCTCGCTCACAATCTCAGGATTGGGCGTCATGACGTCCCGCACTCTTCGTTTCTCTTCAGGCATGGTCTTCCTCCTTCTGCCTGGAGGAAAGAAGAGCAAGTCGCATCCCGTCAGAACGAGATTCTGAGACCGCCTGTCAGCGTCAGATAGCGCGGGCGGTAGTGGTAGTTCACCCAGTGATACGTCCCTTCGACGATGACGCCGTAGCGGCGGCTGAGCGGGAAGTCACCGTTGACCCCGGCGCTGAACCCGTAGTTCGTTTCCTCCTGCTGGCCGCTGGCGCTCTGGCGATACAGGCCCACTCCCGCGAAGAGGCCGGTCGACCCGAAAGGCTCCGAGAAGCGGTAGTCGACGAGCGCGTCGGCGTGGTCGACGGTCGCCTTCGCGACGTCGACGCGTGCGTTGTCGGCGCGGAACGCGCCGGGTGCCGTGATCTGCCCGACTTTGATCTTGAAGCGGCTGGAGTCGTCGAGGATCACCGAGTAGTAGATCTCCTTGACGGAGTTGCTGAATTTGAAGTTGTCGCTGACGCCGAAGCCCTTCTCCTCGTCGCGATGGCTGACCAGTCGCTTGCTGCCGCCGAGGAGAAGGCCGAATTCGGAGACTTGAGCCGTGGCGGGAAGGGCTGTCAGTGCCAGGAGTCCTATCAGTAGTGTCTTCTTCATTTCTGGCGAATATACCTTTCTGTGGGAGCGAATTGAAAATTGAAAAAGCTCGCGCCGGGTGGCCTTTTTCAATTTTCAATTTTCAATTTTCAATTTTCCCTAAAATACAACCGTGCTGACCGGCATTCTCACGACTCTTGGACGCGAGGCAGTGAGAATCGTTCTGCCGTCCTGGTGTGACGTCTGCGGGAACGAACTGCCCTGGCGTGAGCGCGCGGCCTCCTGCTGCCGGTCGTGCTGGGACGGGCTGCCGCGAATCCGGTCGGCGCAGTGCCGCTCCTGCGCCATGCCGTGGAGCGGCGAGACGAGCGGGGATCTCTGTATCGACTGCCAGATCGATCCGCTGCCGGTCGGGTGGACGGCGGCGTGGGGCCACTACCGCGACGGACTGGAGCGGCTGCTGCACGCGTTCAAATTCGGACGTCACGACTTTCTGGACGACGCGCTCGCCGATCTGCTGCTCGAGGCGATCGAACGCCGCGGGGATCGCGACTTCGACGTCGTGGTGCCGGTGCCGATGCATCGCTCGAAGGAGCGGAGGCGCGGTTACAACCAGGCGGAGCTGCTCGCGCAGCAGGTGTCGCGAAAGACACGCATCGCATGCGATGGGCGCCTGCTGAAGAAGAGGCGCGAGCGGGAGACGCAGTCGACGCTGGCGCGCAGCCAGCGCGCGGCGAACGTCCGCGGCGCGTTCAGCGCCTCGCCCGAAGTGGACGGGAAATCCGTGCTGCTCATCGACGACATCTGTACCACCGGAGAGACCTTCCGCGCCTGTGCCGCCGAGCTCGTGCGCGCGGGCGCGGCGCGCGTCTGCGCGGCCGCGGTCGCGAAGGCCTAGGGAACCTCTGCACAAGTGCGACCGGTCGCGCTGATGGCGCTTGCGGGCCGAGATCAAGGAGCGAGGAGGAGGCGATGCGGGACATCGTTGACGACGAGCG
>Ga0210377_10000864_pt1 | contig 28627 bp, 25 predicted proteins | sample PLM4_65_b1redo_FD_155480 | JGI IMG/M metagenome (GOLD analysis project Ga0210377, IMG submission 155480) | Groundwater sediment microbial communities from an aquifer in East River, Colorado, USA - PLM4_65_b1 redo | ecosystem: Environmental > Terrestrial > Soil > Riparian zone | place: USA: East...
GCCGACCATTGTTTCCACCTCTTTGATCAGCGAAAGTGCATCCATCTTATGTTCCTTCAAAAGATACTGTTTGCTCGCGCCGTGGCTGAAGGTGTCCTTGAGGCCGACCCTGACCAGCTTTTTCGCAATGCCGGATTCCGCCATCTTCTCTGCAACGATGCTTCCGAGGCCGCCGATGATCGTATGGTTCTCCACGGTGATCACGCCATAACGAGACCGTGTTATCGCATCAAGCACCGCATGATCGGCAAAGGGTTTCAACGTCGAAATATGCATATGCTGAATAGAGAGGCCCCTCTTCCGGAGTACCTGCACTGCCCGCATCGCTTCTTCGGTCATGATGCCGCTTGACAGAACCGCAATGTCGTCCCCTTCGAATAAAACGCGAGCCTTGTTGAATATCATCGGACTGTTGAAGAGCCGCGGGATCTCGCCGCGCAGCATGCGCACATACACCGGGCCGTTGATGTCCTGAATCAGGTCGAGGACGGATTCCACTTCGGTCGCGTCCCCGCACTCAAGCACGGTCATGTTCGGCAACGCGCGCATGATCGCTATGTCCTCGATCGCCTGATGGGTCGCCCCGCCCGGCGTGGTAATGCCGGGAAGGAATCCGATCATCCGCACCGGCAGGTTCGGATAGGCAACGGACATGGCGATCTGGTCGTATGCGCGGCGATAGATAAAGACCGCGAAGGTATGCACAAAGGGGATGAAGCCTTCCCGCGCAAGGCCCGCGGCGAAGCTCAGCATGTTCTGTTCCGCAACGCCCATGGACAGAAAACGGTCGGGATAGGTGGACCTGAATAGATCGATTTCCGTGGAACTCGTGAGATCGGCTGAGAGCACAAGCACTTCCGGTTTGTCTGCTGCCCATCGTACGAGGTTCTTTGCATGGACCCTGGTCACGATTTCGGGACCGACGGGCGATTTTGCAGACGCTGTTTCCTTTTTTTGTTCGAATGAATACTCCCTGCCGCACAACTCAGCATAGGCGGACAGATAGCGGCCCTTTTCCTCTTCGCCCGTGAAGCGGACATAGTGCATCTTCGGGGCCCGCGACTTAAGGACATCAATGCCTCGCGCGGCATCGGTATCACAGAGCACGACAACAGGCCGGCCATCAGGGTCATGCGATCCAGCATCGGCAAGACGCTTGATGTCGTGCCCATTGACCCTGAACACCCGCGCCCCGAAGGATTCTATCCGCTTGTCCAGCGGTTCAACGTCCATGACCGCGCACATCTTGCCGTCGCACTGAAAGCCGTTCACATCAACGAAGATGATTACGTTGTCGAGCCGGTGAAAGGAAAGTGACTGGAGCGCCTCCCAGGTCTGGCCGATCTGGAATTCGCCGTCGGACATGAAGACGAACACCCTGCCCTTCTCTTTTTTTCTTTTTCTGGCCATGGCGATGCCTGCTGCCTGGCTGATGCCCTGACCCAGAGAGCCGGTCATGGTCTCCATGCCCGGCGAATGCTCGGCGCCGATCATTTCGACCGAACTTCCATCCTTGTTGAACTGGAGAAGCCCCTCCTCCGCCATGCGTCCCGTCTCGATCAGGGTCGCGTAGAGCACCAGGGCGTATTGGGCCGGAGAAAGAAAGAAGCGGTCATGATCCGGACCGGGGCCGTTAAAAGCAGCACCGGTAAAGTAATCGGGGTTGTCCGGTCCAGGTACTCCCGGAAACGGTTGAGGGACAAGAGGGGTTTTGATCTTGCCGAGGTCCATGATCTTCACGTAGAGCGTTGCGAGGATCTCCGCTGATGAACAGGCCTGGGAGAGATAACCACCGTTGTTCTTCAAGAGGGGTTTTGATCTTGCCGAGGTCCATGATCTTCACGTAGAGCGTTGCGAGGATCTCCGCTGATGAACAGGCCTGGGAGAGATAACCACCGTTGTTCCTGATCGTATGTTCCAGCACGCGTTTCCGGACGCCCGCGGCGACACGTTTCACCTCGTTCTGCCAATTCGTTGCTCCTTGTTTTCTATCTGCAGACTTCATGCTTTCCCCTAACCCGGACAAGCCGGAAAAGCTGTTAGCCACAAAACTCACATAAAGCACAGAAAAAACCGATTCGCGGGCAAAAAAACAAATCCTTTTTAGTTTTCTGTGCCCTCTGTGCCCTTTGTGGCGAAATATTCTTGGTTTTGAGTTGAAGTTGAACTTGGTTACTAACGCTGTCCTTGCTCAATAAAATTGAAAAAGGCCATCCTCTCTTTCTTTATTGCGAACGGTTGGATAACCTGATAAATCCAGCCGAAGAAAGGAGCATAGCCATGAAACGATTAACCCAAAAAAGACCAGGTATTGCCCTTACCCCCGGTGCTTCAATCCCGCTATCTCTGTCATTCGCAGCTCTGCCTCGTGCGTCTTTCCTTGACGGATGAGATCGATGACATCGGAGTCCACGATTGCCTGAAACACCGCGTGTCGTTTCTGTCTATCGGGGACCTCTACACGGACCCGGTTGCGGATGGCCGACATTTTATCAAGGAACAGCCCGTACTCCCTTCCATACCGCTGCTCGATATCCTGCCTGATCTTCTTCGCCAGTGCGGGACTTGCGCCGCTCGTGGAGATCGCGATCATGAGATCTCCGCGCTCCACAACCGAGGGTACGATAAAGCTGCTTTCTTCCGGTGGCACTGCCACGTTGACCAGCGTATGCCTCTTCCTGCATGCCCGCGCCACAAGGGTGTTCACCTCGACTGACGGGGTCGCGGCGATCACGAGGAATTGGCCGGAGAGGTCGCTTTCCTCGTACTGTTTTTTGAGATGGGTGATCTTGCCGGTGTCGGAGAACTCGTGCAGTTTTGGCGTGAGCACGGGGCTTATGATCGTTACTTCAGCCCCGGCTTCAAGGAGCGCGAGCGTCTTGCGCTCGGCCACCGTCCCGCCGCCGATGACCATGCAGGGCCTATCGCGAAGATCCAGATATGCGGGGTAATATTTCATGGCGTGTGTAGTTTCTGAATATGGGACAGCGCAGTTTTCTTCATGGCCGGATATTTTTCCGCGAGGGTCTCGAACCTGGCGCGCGCCAGGTCCCGCTCGCCGAGTCCCATATACGAAAGTCCCGCATAATAAAGCGCGTCCTTTTCCGCGTGCGAACCAGGATATTTCTTCAACAGTGTCTCGCACCGTCCCGCCGCAGCCCTATAGGACCCCTTCTTGTAGTAGAAATGAGCAACGTACAATTCATAGTCCGCGATCCGGTCCGTGCAGATGGCAATATATTTCCTCGCCGGTTCTTCATAGCCGCTGCGCGGATACTTATCGACGAGCTTTTGCATCTCTCTGACAACGGCATGGGCCGGAGCGGGGTCGCGGTCAATGGTCGTGAGTTCGTTATAGTAGCACATCGCGATCTGGTACTGTGCGTAGGCCGCGTCCTTGTGGACGGGATGGTAGTTCAGGAAGGCCTGGTACTCTACCTGTGCTTCACTGTATTTTTGCTCGCCGTAGTAGGTGTCCGCGATGCGGAGCATCAGATCGGCGTCGTAGCTCTTGTCCGGAGATTTTTCCTGGATCTGCTGATACCCCTTGCGGGCCTTTTCGAACGATTCCGTGCGCATGCTTTCTTCGGCTTCTTTGAACACGGCTGCCGCGTCAAAGGGAGGTTCTTTCGGCGTGCACCCTGCGAGGAGGGCAAGGAGTATTGTGATGAGTATTTTTTTCATGTGATGGGAAAATTCCAAAGGATGGTGCCGGAGAAAGGACGCCAAGCTTGACGTACACGCTTCTCAACGGCCACAACAGCTGCGGCAATATATCACAGTGGATTTCCCTTTGTCAATGATTGGATGGTAAGATTATAGGCTGGAATGCCACCGTTGGACCAGAATTTCCACCTCCCTGAGGTCAAAGAAGCGGAAAAAAGAAGTTATTTATGACAGAAAAGCCGAAGTCATAGATATGTGGATGGACCCTGGGTCTTGCTTACGTTTCTGCAGTGGCTATCTGTCGTAAATTCGTGATGTCGCGCAGCGGCGGTGCGCCGAACAATCGGCTGTACTCCCGGCTGAATTGGGAGGGGCTCTCATAGCCGACCTGAAACGCCGCTGTTGTCGCATCCTGTTTTTCGGCGAGCAGCAACCGCCGCGCTTCGTTCAAACGCAGCCATTTCTGGTACTGCAGCGGGCTCATGGCCGTCACCGCCCGGAAATGATGGTGGAAGGTAGATGTACTCATGTTGACCTGCGCTGCGAGGTCATCGATACGCAACGGCTGTGTGAAGTTACTCTTCAACCAGTTGATTGCCCGCGCTATCTGCTGACTCTGACTTCCCGCCGACGCCATCTGGCGCAGACGCGCACCTTGATCGCCCACCAGTAAACGGTAAAAAATTTCGCGCTGGATGACCGGTGCAAGGATCGGGATATCCTTCGGCTCAGCAAGCAGGTCGATCAACCGTTGAAAAGCAGTGAGCAGCGGCAACGTGACCTCGCCGGTCGCCATTCCACGGCTCGATTGCTGGGGACGCGGCGGTGGAAGGTTGCTGTCCACCATGAGCTGCGAAATCTCGCGCTGATCGATGTTCAACACGAGCCCCAGGTACGGCTTCTCCGGGCTCGCTTTGATGACTTGTACGAATGTGGGCAGATCCACTGATGTAAGCAGAAAATGGTGCGCATCATAAACATACGCGTCGTCTCCGAGCTGCACGCGTTTGGCCCCTTGTGCGGGATCACGCAGATACGCGGTTCGTACAGGATGCTTATCGGCTCGCTTGGTTCGTCCCGTCGAGCAAGTATCAATCCCGGGATCGCGGTCTCGACCCGGTCGCTCTTATCGGTCCATCGGGCAATGCTCTTACCCAAAGCTTCGAGCGCAACTTCCATTTCAGTATTCTCAAACACTTTCTTGACGGCTTGCTTTCGCATAGATACCTCCATGACCATATATTACCAAGCTTCACTGCGCTGTGCAATATTTATCGAAGAGTTCGGACGATTAGGCAAGAAATGAACAGGATTGGTCTACCCGCCTTGTTCTTTCAGGGATAGGATATAATCATCAACAAGGGGGGTGAGTAACGTTGAGTAAAGTATAGTAAGTGATAAACTTGATCGCAATCGCACGTTATGTCATTTCGAGCAAAGCGAGAAATCTAGGGTTTTTGATCAAATGAAAGATCTCTCACTTCGTTCGAGATGACGCATTACAACTTTTTACGAGTGATCGCAGAGTAGTTGGATATTAACAGGTGAAAGGAGACACAATGCAAAAACGTAAATTAGGGAAAAGTGGCCTGGAAGTATCGGCTCTGGGGCTCGGCTGCATGGGAATGACCTATGGTTATGGTCCGGGCGGAGACAGGCAGGAGATGATCGCTCTAATACGGAAAGCCGTGGATTGGGGCGTCACGTTCTTCGATACTGCCGAGGCATATGGTGCCGAGAATGAAGAGCTTGTGGGAGAAGCGCTCGCTCCCTTCCGTGGCAGAGTGGCGATCGCCACCAAGTTCGGGATCAAGCATGATGCAAACGGACAGCAGTTCCAGGACAGTCGTCCCCAGGGCATCAGGCAGAGCCTTGAAGGCTCTCTCAAGAGGCTCAAGGTCGATGCCATTGACCTGTACTATCAACATCGTGTTGACACGAACGTGCCGATCGAAGAAGTGGCGGGAACGGTGAAGGACCTGATCCGGGAAGGCAAGGTCAAGCACTTCGGCCTTTCTGAGCCGGGAGTGAAAACGATCCGCCGCGCGCACGCGGTCCAGCCGGTTGCCGCGATCCAGAGCGAATACTCGCTGTGGTGGAGACGCCCTGAAGAAGAACTGCTGCCGACGCTAGAGGAACTCGGGATCGGGCTCGTTCCCTTCAGTCCTCTTGGAAAAGGCTTCCTTACCGGAAAGATCGACGAGAAGACGACGTTCGATAAGTCTGACTTCCGCAATATTGTTCCCCGCTTTACGCCGGAGGCCAGGAAAGCGAACCAGGCCCTGGTCGATCTTCTGCGTAAGATCGCAGAACGGAAGAAGGCAACGCCTGCCCAGATAGCGCTCGCCTGGCTGCTTGCCCAGAAGCCGTGGATAGTACCTATCCCGGGTACCAAAAAGCTTTCTCGCCTGGAAGAGAATCTCGGAGCCGCTACACTCGAGCTTACGTCCGACGATCTCAGTGAGATCGACAGCGCAGCCTCAAAGATCAAGATCGAGGGCGCACGGTATCCGGAGGCTCTGGAGAAAAGGACAGGTCTCTAACGGAATATCAATGGTCTGGAACTGTATTGGCATAGCGCAATATCTCGGCGTCATTCCCGCGAAGGCGGGAATCCAGAAATTCCAGAAAACCACTGGATCCCCGATAGAACCATTCGGGGATGACGAACTTGATATGAAATGCCGCTTTGTGATCGATATTGCATCGCTCAGAGACAGATATAATATGAAAAGGATGAACAACACCGGCTCACCACGCGTTGGTGGCGGGCAATATTCAATACAGGGAGATAAACCATGAAAACATCTTTTCTCTACGGACCGCGCGACGTGCGTTTCGAGGAGCGCGACGCCCCGAAGATCGTCAAGTCTACGGATGCCATCATCAAAATATCGGCCACCTGCGTGTGCGGGTCCGACTTGTGGCCCTTCCGCGGCATCAATCCGATCACCCAGCCGACCCCGATGGGGCATGAGTACTGCGGCATCGTCGAGGAGGTCGGCAGTGCGGTCACCAGGGTCAAGCGCGGGCAGTTCGTCATCGGTTCGTTCTTTGCCTCTGACAACACCTGCCCTACCTGCCAGATCGGTTATCAATCGTCCTGTCAGCATCGCGAGCTTATGGGCGGTGCGCAGGCGCCCATGCTCCGCGTCCCGTTCGCAGACGGCACCCTGGTGGCGACTCCGGATGTTCCCTCGGACGATCTGATCCCGAGCCTGCTGACGCTCTCAGACGTCATGGGCACCGGCTGGTTCGCGGCAGACGCGGCGCATGTCCAGCCGGGCAAGACGGTCGTGGTCGTAGGTGACGGGGCGGTCGGGCTCCTCGGTGTACTCTCTGCTAAGCAGATGGGTGCGGGGCGGATCATCGCGATGAGCCGTCACGAGTCGCGGCAGAAGCTCGCCCGTGAGTTCGGCGCGACCGACATCGTGACTGAGCGCGGTGAAGAGGGCGTGGCCCGGATCAAGGAAATGACCAACGGGATCGGCGCTGACTCGGTGCTGGAGTGCGTCGGCACGCAGGAGTCGATGATGCAGGCGATTCATTCCACCCGCCCGGGCGGATACGTCGGCTACGTGGGCGTCCCTCATGGGGTCGAGCTCAACGGCCAGCAGCTGTTCTTTGCTCACGTTCATCTCCACGGCGGCCCCGCCCCGGTGCGCCGCTATTTGCCCGATCTGATCGGCCTTGTGTTGAAGGGAGAGATCAACCCAGGCAAGGTATTCGACCTGACTCTGCCCCTCGACCAGGTGGCCGAGGGCTACCGCGCGATGGACGAGCGCCGCGCGATCAAGACGCTGCTGCGCCCGTGACGTGCTTTGCGCTTTCTTAATCTATTATTCTTACTTAGATTAACAGGAGGAGATGACCATGGCAAACAATGACGTACAAAAAGCGACAGATGACCTAAGAGCTATAGCGCCGGAATTTGCGCAACTAACCCAAGACTTTCTTTTCGGCGATATCTGGAAGCGTCCCGGACTCTCGCAGCGTGATAAAAGCCTGATTACCGTCACATGCTTAGTGGCGCTGAATCGTATTGAGCAGGTTGAATTCCATCTTAAGAAGGCTTTTGAAAACGGCCTCACGAAGGAAGAACTTGTGGCTGCGATTACGCATATCGCATTTTACGCCGGGTGGCCCACCGCAGCGTCGGGGTTTAGTCACTTGAAAAAAATGCTTGATCAAAAATAAGTGAGTTAAGGGGTCACAAAGTCGGAGTATTTCATTATGAACGTGACTAATAAAAAATGCCTGATAGCCTATTATTCCCGGAAGGGACAAAATTATGTCAGCAGCAGGATTGTCGATCTAAAAGTTGGCAATACCGAAGTTGTCGCAACCATGATCCGGAAAATAACAGGCGGCGATATGTTTCATATTGAATCCGTCACAGCCTATCCCAAAGATTATACGGAAGCTACGGAAGTATCCAAGAATGAACTGCGTGCTAAAGCCAGGCCGAAGCTACGGGACAAGTAGAAAACATGGGGGCATATGATCTGATCTTTTTGGGATATCCGAATTGGTGGGGAACGATGCCCATGCCGGTGTTCACTTTCCTGGAAAGCTATGACTTTTCCGGAAAAACAATTGTTCCCTTTTGCACCCACGAGGGAAGCGGAATGGGCCATAGCGAACAGGATATTGCCAAAGCATGTCCCAAAGCTGCCGTGCTAAAGGGAATCGCTATACATGGAACCACTGCAAGTTCCGCGGGTTCAAATGTATCGAGTTGGGTTGATGAACTGAGTATATGGCGATCGTGAATCCCTGAGATCCACCCTCACCCCAGCCTCTCCCTGAGGGAGAGGTGCAGGCGGACAATGATATTTCTATCGAATGGAGATCGCAATGAACAATGTTATCGTCGTCATTGGTGCCGGCTCTATCGGTCAGGCAATTGCGCGGCGGGTCAGCTCAGGCAAGCACGTCCTGCTGGCTGATCTGCGTCAAGATAACGTCGATGCGGCCGCAAAAGTCCTCAGCGACGCTGGATTCGAGGTGAGCACCGCTATCGTCATTGTCTCCTCGCGCAAGTCGGTCCACGCGCTCGTTGAGACAGCCACGGCAATCGGCACCATAACCGGCATCATCCATGCCGCCGGTGTTTCCCCCACCCAGGCATCGCCTGCCACAATCCTAAAGGTCGATCTGTATGGTACCGCGCTCGTGCTCGAGGAATTCGGTAACGTCATCGCGCAGCCTTCTGCTGGCAGTTCACGTACGCATCCCCTGTCTTCAGATGAAATCAGTTTATCTTGGAGGGTTTGAATTCTCGATAACGCCTGTTCCCGTTCATGGGTTAGCTTTTTCAGTAGTTCTTCTTCACTAGCTATGGCGGTGAGAATTGATTCTTTATCTGATGCTTCCATTTGATCACTTGCACTTGTGCTTTGTTTGCTTATTAAAGCCTCTTTTCTATTGCTTCATATACCTTCTTTCTATGAATAATGCCGAGTATCCAGACTTCTGATCCGACGATTTTGAAAACGACGCGGTAATCACCGACACGCAGCTTCCAGTAACCATGGAGTGTTTTCCGTAAGGGTGCACCATATTGTTGTGGCTCTGTCGTGAGCCTCGTCTCGATGGCATGCTTAATGCGGGTTTTCAATTTTGCGTCAAGTTGCGGAATATCAACGGCTTTGACGTCCGGATGATATTTGAGCTCAAACGGCACGATTACCAGACCTCATGGTGTTTCAACGCTCTCGACTTAGTGAATGTCTTATCTCTCTTTTCAGCAAATGCAACAAGTGCAATGTCCTCTTCGATCTCCAAGGCTTCCTTTACGAGGTCACGAACTTTGAGCGATAAGGAAACACCTTCTTTTGTTGCGAGTCGCTCGATTGTGTTGTACAGCGGCTTTTCAAGAACGACATTGATTCTTGGATTTTTTACAGGCATAGTTCTGTCACCTCCACAAAATGCAGTGTAACACTTATGACACATCTTGTCAAATAAGTAATTGCGGGAATCAACCATTTACTGGCTAAAATTCAACCACGTTAGTCCGGCGTTGTGACTTAGAGAGGGATGTAAGAAGCATATTACTGTCAGTGGATATATAACTGCAAGTGGAGTGAAATCAGGTGGAAGGAGGACGGTGTTTACAATTGAGCATGTTGAATGTGTCAATTATTTTTTGCCAGACAAGATTCTATCTGGCACAAAAATAAATTAATAATGGTGCCGGAGGGGGGACTCGAACCCCCACGGGATTGCTCCCACTGCGCCCTGAACGCAGCGCGTCTACCAGTTCCACCACTTCGGCACGGGTGACATAATAAGGTGAACGCCCTCGATTGTCAAGGATGTTTTTAATGCTGAATGATGACGTGAAGAGACTTTTAGCGCATGTTTCAGTTCAGTTTTGGATGGGAGTTGCCGGATGATAACGGAGGTCCTGTTACGAGCGCAGGCACCTAATAAACGAATTTCAGCGTCAATCCATGGAAGTATCGGTTCCCGTACTTGAAACTCATCACGGCACCTTCGTAGCCGAACCGCAATCTGCCCCATGCGCGCGGCCGTGATTCGATCATCGCGCTCCAGTCCAGCATGTTCCTCAGCTGCCCGTAGAAGGAGATCGTCGTTTCCCCCCCGGGAAGGATATAGTCATCCCGGTGATTGCGGACGGTCCCGTTCCTGTCCAGCACACCGCCGAGATCCATCAGGATGGTTTTGTTCCCCCATCCGTAGCGAGCCTCGGCTTTGAGCGCTGGGCCGAAAATGTTCATGCTCGAATAATTGTTGAGCAGGCGCACCTGACGCATACCTGCGAACAGGGAGAGATGTTCTCCCCACACCTGACGGCCAAAGAGAAGTTCGCGCTCCTCTTTCCTTTCCCGGATGCGCGCCGGGGTCAACAAGGGTCCCGTAAGGGTATTCATGAAGAGCTGCTGCGCTGTTTTATCGGTCACGCCGTAGTAATCGATCTCGTATTCGTCGCTCCGCCAGCGCGCACTGACCGTCCACGGCCCGGGCGTCCAACGCGCGGAAAAGCCTCCGCCGCTGTAGGTCGTGATATGATCGGCAAACTCGTACACGATCCCGTAGTCCACAAAGGGCTCGAGGGACCATGACTTCCCGGTCTCATCCGCTTTGGCTATTTGCGGGCAGCAGATGAGAAACAGGAGAAGCATCGAGACTATCAGTCTGACAAATACACGCAATTTGAAGCAACCCGCGCGGAGAACAATCATGGGCTTCATTTCTTTTCCGACAGATCAAAGAAAGCGATCCGCCCGTCTTTCGTCAAGACCGCAATTCGCTTACCGCTCCATGAGACTTTGAAGTCAGCCAATCCTCCTTCGATCGGTGCGGTCCAGAGCGGCTTCCCCTTGCTGTCCCACGCGCGAAGCGACCATTGCCCTTTCTCTTCGAATCCGGCGATTACCATCCGGCCCTGATCAGCCACAACAGCGGATGATGGGGACGGCGCCCGCGTTTTTATCACGTGCCGCCAGACCTCTTTCCCGTTCGGCATAAAAAGAGACAGCCGCTGTTCGTCCGGGCCGTTCGAAAGAGCAGCACAATAGTTCCCAATCTTGGAACAGGAAAGCGAGAGAGCACCTCCGGGGAACAGGGCAAATCCTGTGGTTGCGCCTTTGTCGTCGAAAAAACGCACCTCGCCCTTTTCACCCGACGTAGTCGCTGCAATCACGCCTCCCTCGAGAAACGAAGAGGCAAGGGCGATCGGCCTTCCCTGAAGCTGAACTTTCCACAGAACGTTCGGCCCATCGCTCAGAACGAGCTCATTGTTCTTTGAACCATACAAAACCTGTCTGTCCTTTTCAAGAAAAGGGAAGAGAACCGGCCCCGGATGTGCAGGCTCTCCGGGACAGTACCATAGAAGCTCTCCCTTCGACGACAGCGCATGGAAGCTCCGTTGGTCTGATAACGAGGAAACAGGAGCGCTCACGAGAAAATAATCGCCTTTGGGAGACAAGATCGCCCCCGATAAGGATTTCCCGACAAAGACAGGTTCCTGTTCAGCTGACCAGTCGCCATACAAAAGAAAGTTTCCATCTGCGAGCTCCGCGAGAAGATGTTTCCCTTCGCCGTCGAATGACAGTTTGCGAACCGATCCCCTGGCGAGCCAGTCTCTTAAGGCCTTTCCATCGCTCCCGATCCCGACTATAACGTCGCCGCGCGATCTATTCGGTCCTGTCTTTTCCGAGGCCGAGAAGATCAGCTTCGAACCATTCCATGCCAGGGCCAAATTCCGGAGATCAATGTCCTTAAAGCTCTTTCTCCATGCCCAATATACCTGTTTGGCCGGTGTTGCCACAATGAGCGGCTCTGCTTCCACGACATGCACGGAGACAACAGCTAGAACAAGAATGAATGCAAAAATGCTGAACATGAATCGAATCGTTCGCATAAAAAGACTTCCTCCACTATCGAAAAAAACCCCGTGGGCTTAACCCCACGGGGTATCGGAAAAACTCAAAAGGTTAAACCATGGCCCTACTGCACGGGGAACGCGGTTTCCGCTACATAGGTGTTCCCGTTTGCATCGTACACATTGAGACCCAGGGTGTATATGACGGGAGTTGCGGTCGTATTGTCTGCCACGGTGCCGCCGATCACCGCAGATATGTTAACAGGGAACACGACCCCGCTTCTGTTTGCACCTGATCTTCTGCCAACACCGGTGCCTCCATTAACAGCTATGTTTGGATCTGAAGATGTGATCATGTTGTACCATACGCCTGCAACCTGTCCGGTGATTGTGACCGGCGCGCCGTTATCGACTGTTGTGGTCGTGCCGATGATATGGCTTACCGCACGAACCGTGCCCCATACCGGCGCGGGGAAGAACAGGTATGGAACATCGTCTGCTAAAGCAATATTGCTGGCTGCCGGAGCTGTGATGACGCTGCCGTTCGTCCAATAGTTGCGATTGTCCAGTGTAATTGCGCCCGCTGCGCTGAGAACCGTGGCGCCTGAAACCTTGACGCCGAAGCTTCCCGGCCCGATATTATTAAGTGCAATGCTGGGTATGCTCGCGCCGGATGAAACGGATGCCACTGAGCCGGTAAGAGCGTATGTTTGGCCCTCGATGAGAGCAGCCGAGGGCGTGATCGTGAGAAGACAGTTGTCCGCGCCCTGTGTCACTGTCACTGCCTGTTCGGCCGTAACAGCCGTCGCGGTCAGGTATTTGAAGTTGTCGGTATAGGTCAATGTTACAGCATCCGCCCCCGTTGCCGCGACCGTGACCGGCATATTAAAGAAGATATTGATGGGGTCGCTCTTGCCGATCATACTAAGCGTGGTTGCACCGCCAGCGGTAGAGCCGTATGTAACGACGTTGTCTGTTACGACACTGAGCGTCGTGGTATTGGTAACCGGGGTCAATGCGATCACGGTTGTCAGGCTCCCCTGACCGGTAACAACCCCGTTCGAGGTGCTGATCGCAGTGGACGAAGCTGTATAATCGTATTTTCCATCGGCATTGATATCGATCGAGGGCACAAAGACTATCGTGACGCCTGTCTGGGGGATGATGATGGTGTACTTATTCGTGTCCGTTGCGTCCCGTGTGGCCATGTTGTCCGGAATTGAGAATACCGTACTGAGAGGATTGATATAGATCGGCAAAGGACTGCCGTCGGATTTGGTTATAAAGTTGCCGGTTTGTGCATCCACGACACGAAGGGTCACGGTCACGCCTTTCTCCAGCGCAATTTGTCCGAGATCTTTTGAAGCTTCATTGTTCGGTGCACCATATAAGACATTACTGGTAATAGACACCGATTGGGCGATGGTAACATACGACGAACCATCGGGTCCTTTTACCACTAACACCATATTGGTATTAACCGGCACGCCTGAGAAAGCAAAATCGCCAGCCGTATCGGTGATGCTGTTGTCCGAAGGGCCGGCCGTGCCAACGGATCGCCAGGCCCCGTCCACTTTCAGGAATACCGTAGCGCCCGCGATGCCGGCGCGCGTCGTCCGGTCAATGATTTTTCCGAAGACAACGCCGGGATTGGCGGCGACGCTCTCGATGACGGTGATGCTGTCTCGTGATTTGTTGCCCGGGCAACCCAGGAGCCCGAAGACCATAATAGTTATTACTACGAACAAAATAATATTTTTCACGTGTCTCATCGTTTCTTACCTCCAGTAAATAGTTTTGTGAGCAGATCATTGATGCAAACGGCCGGTAATACTGCGGTGAATCAAAGATTAAAATGATTACTGTTCGCTATCCCTCCTTTCGCATACGTATATATTAAGCCTCGCAAACGAGCAACAAAGTGATTTTGTTGAAAAGGGTTATTTCTCGGATTCAGTTTGGAAGCTATTCATGATAAAGGACTTTGGAACCCGGGAATCAGCGGAATAGCGTTCGAAATAATTCGGATGAATTCAATCATATAAAATACTTACTGGATTGTCAAGCCGTCTCGATGTTTTTATCCTTTTCATAAATAGAATATCGCACAAAAGGATTCATGAGCACTTGTGGGATTTTGAGGGAGGTCAAGAGCTTGACGCTGTGTTCTTCTATAGTGAATCCAATCTAGTAAAATAACTCAGCAACCTTTTTCTGATTGTCTCATCCGCTTGGGCCCTCACATGGCCGGGAATGGACGGGACGGCTCCCAGAATTCCCTGGGCTGCCGGGCAGCGTCAAACAGGATGCGGCCGTGCTGTTCGGGAACAATATCGTCATACTTGCCATGAATGATGACAAGTGGGATTGGTGCGATTTCCCCGATGAACTTCACCGGGCTGAAGTCGTCGTTGACCAACCAGGAGAGCGGATACTGAAACGGCCAGCCGATGATGGAGTCCGCGATCTTTTCCCGTGCAATGGCGCGATAGCTCGAGAACGCACTGTCCAGGATAAGCGCCTTGACCCGGTTTTTGTAAGGCGAGTTCGCCACGGTGTAGACAGCCACAGCGCCGCCGAGACTCTTGCCGAAAACGATGATATTGTCCTGCTTCACCCGCGGCAGAGTAACGAGAATCGTTTCGAGCGCGGCCTCGGCATCCCGATTGATCCCCTGGACTGTTGGCGTGCCTTCCGATCGTCCGTACCCGCGGTAATCGAAGATGAAGAGATTGTAACCCGCGTCGATCAGCCACAAGTCGAGCTTTACATGCGTGCTGATATTCTCAACGTTCCCGTGGCAAATAAGGATGGTGCCGAGTTCCTCCCTTGCCCTGAAATACCATCCATGCAGGGTCAGACCGTCAGATGACTTGAAATAGACATCCTTAGGTGAATACTTGAGCACTTCCGAACTCATGACAAATTCTTTTGACGGTTTGAAAAAAAGATGCGTGCAACCCGTCTGCAAAATGAGAAGGACCAGCATCCAGAACAAGAAACTTCCCGTGACTGATATACGCTGCATAATGTTAATCCTCCCGGGAGTCGAGGAAAATCGTCACCGAACCATCATTCGCGAGAAATACCTGCATCATCGCCGCGAACGTGCCGGTTTGGACCGGGGCCCCGATATCGCGAAGCCGGTTGACGAAGAGATCATACATCCGCTTCGCCTGTTCCGGCGCCTCGGCATTGTCGAACGAAGGCCGGTTTCCCTTTCGCGTTGACGCCGCGAGCGTGAACTGCGAGACGACAAGCACTTCGCCGTTGATTTCCATCACAGACCGGTTCATCTTACCCTGTTCGTCTTCAAAGATCCTGAGCGATGATACCTTCCTGGCCACGTAATCGAGGTCTTTTTCAGTATCTCCTTTGACTGCACAGAGAAAAACCAGGAGCCCCCTCCGGATCTCGCCGACCGTGGTTCCCGCGATCTCAACGTGCGCGGATGATACCCTCTGGAGCAAGGCTTTCATGAATCAATTTTTAGCATGTTCACAACGGGACTGTCAATTGATTTCCGTACAAACCGCTTGCATTGACAGTTCGTCCGGATTAATATCCTTACAATAATTCAAAAAAAGTACACTCCGTCATTCCCGAGCACTTCCATCGGGAATCCAGTGTCGTTGTATTTTGCTGTTGATAGAATCACATGACATTCTTCGATATTAGCCGCCGGATTCCCGATTAATACATTCGGGAATGACGGGAAAAGGATTGTGGCATCATGAATACCCCCTCCGATATAATTACGGACCTTAAGTCCCTCACACCCCGTGAGATCGACCGGTTTTGCGCTGACACGATGGACCGGAAACCCGGCCAGGGCGTTCGCGTCGCAGTATGGCTCTACCGAAGAAAGGTCGAGGAAATCGATGCCATGGCCGATCTGAACAAGCCCTTCCGCGAAAAGTTGAAATTACATACTCGGATCTCAAAACTCACCATCGATCAGCGCAATGCCTCCTCGGACGGGACCGAGAAACTGCTCTATCGGCTGCACGATGGAAGTGCAGTTGAAGGCGTACTCATCCCCGGCCCGGCTGGGCGGCTCACGCTCTGCGTCTCGTCGCAGGTAGGCTGCGCATCGGGCTGTGGTTTCTGCCTAACCGGCTCGGCCGGACTTGTGCGGAACCTCTCTGTTTCGGAGATCGTAAACCAGGTCTTCGCGGCGGGGAATATCATCGGCGATAAAACGATCTCGAACATCGTCCTTATGGGCACGGGTGAGCCGCTCGGCAATTATAATGCGGTCAGATCGTTCATCGAGATCGCTACGGACCGGAACGGGATGGGGTTCTCGCCCAGAAAGGTAACGCTCTCAACCTGCGGACTCGCTCCGATGATCGAGAAACTCGCGGATGATGGAGTGGAGGTGAGCCTCGCGGTATCGTTGAACGCCACGACGGACAAGATGCGTGACGCAATGATGCCGGTGAACAAAACATATCCGCTTGCGCGGCTGATGCAGGCGTTGCGGTATTACTGTGACAAGACAGGCAGGACAGTGACGATTGAGTATGTGTTGTTCAAAGGGGTGAATGATTCTGACGACGATGTGAAGCGGCTTATGGAAATGCTGCGGGACCTCCCATGCATGATCAACATCCTGCTGTTCAACCCTTTCCCCGGATCCTCGTATGAACGACCTGAAGAGCAGCGGGCCTTCGACTTCAGGGACATCCTCGTGAACAACAGCTACGTGGCCGTTGTCAGGAACAGCCGCGGCCGCGACATTCACGCCGCCTGCGGACAGCTGAGGGCAGCGACGTCACGCACATAATACGGGTTCGTTTGGTTCTGAGTACTATAGCGAACCTTTTTCGTCATTCCCGAATGCCTTAATCGGGAATCCATGTTTGTCAAAACTTTCTGGATTCCGGGTCAAGCCCGGAATGACGAATTAGAGGCATAACAGCCCAAGATACCAATAATATTTCGCTGTAGTATTAGCTCGCTTTCTCATTCCGGTTCATCTGCCGCAACTTATCGATGATCATCGCCATGTCCTCAGGCGGAGGGGCCACGAACGTCATCGGATTTCCGGTCTCGGGATGGAGAAAGGAGAGTGTCTCCGCGTGCAGCATCTGGCGGGTGATGCTGCTCTCCCCGAACTGTGTCGCTTTTCCGCCGCCGTACACATGATCGCCGAGCACCGGATGGCCGATATGAGCAAGGTGAACGCGGATCTGGTGCGTACGGCCGGTCTTGATCTCCACCTCCACCAGCGTCGCCTTTTTGTATCGTTCCTTCACCATAAAGCTGGTGACAGCCTCACGAGCGTGGTGTGTGTGCGTGCTGATCTTTTTACGCTCCTTCACATGGCGGCCAAGGCCGACGTCGATCGTTCCGGAGCCTTTTTTGATGATCCCCGCAACCAGCGCGATGTAGCGCTTCCTGACCGTACGGTTCTTGAATTGCATCGACAGCGAGCGGAGCGCCTCCTGCGTCCGGGCCACGACCATCACCCCGGAGGTATCCTTGTCCAGGCGGTGCACGATGCCCGCGCGTTCGCGTGCATCCCCTTCCTTGCCCGGACTCCGGGACGGCAGGCTGCCGTAATGATAGAGGAGCGCGTTCACGAGCGTACCGGTGTAGTTTCCGGGCGCGGGATGAACAACGAGTGCAGGCGGTTTGTTCAGCACAATAATATGGGCATCTTCGTAGAGGACAGAAAGTGGAATGGGTTCGGGCAAGACGTCGTGGATTTTTCTTTCAGGAAGCTGAAGCGTGATATTTTCACCGAGCTTTACCTTATACCCCGGCTTTTCCTGCTTGCCGTCCACAAGGGCAAGGCCGCTCTTGATCAGGGTCTGGATGCGGTTGCGGGAGATGTGCGGCTCGTAATGCGCGATATAGATATCGAGGCGCTTGCTGACGTGTTTTTCTGTGACCGTGTGGGTAATGAGAGGCATAGGATAATGGAACAAATCTGATCATATCCGCAGATTGCACAGATTAGGGGACTAACGTCATATTACGAGTGTATCAATATTAGAGTAGACGAACTCGAAAAAAGTCGTCACTCCCGCTTGCGGGAGTCATGTTGCCATATCGCACACTGCAAAGAGAGATTCCGGACAAGCCGGAATGACGTTAAAAGGGTACTTCGACATTCCCTCTGTGAAAATCTGCGTAATCTGCGGACAATGGGCGATTTATGCTTTTTCTTTTTTCTCCGTCTTCCCCAGTTTCCAAAGCATAAACAGAGAAAACCCGAGCATGAACACAGCGATGATCTGCGACGTCGAGATGATGCCTCCGAAGTACAGGCCACGAACCACATCACCCCGGAAGAACTCCATGATGAATCGAAGGATAGCATAGAAAACCGGATAAAGCCAGAAGAGCTGGCCGTCGAACTTCCTGTGCCGCCACAGGAGCGTTAGGATGCCGAATATCAGGAACTCTCCGCCCGACTCCATAAGCTGGGTCGGGAAGAGCGGTACACCCAGGGGCGCAAGGGAGTGCGCGTCATGGAAGGTCACGCACAGCGGTCCGCTGCACACAGCGCCGTAGCAGCACCCGGCAAAGAAGCACCCGAGCCTGCCGAACGCGTGTCCAAGCGCGATGGAGGGCGCCATGATGTCCGCCGTCTTCCATACCGGCAGCTTGTGCTTCCGCACGTACCAGATCCCCACGGGGATGGCCGCGAGGAGACCGCCATAGAACACGAGCCCGCCCTTCCAGATGGCAAAGACATCAAGCGGGTGAACGGTGAATTCACGCAGGGTAGTCACTACATAGAGGATGCGCGAGCCGACGATGGCCGCAAGCAGGAGGTACACGCCCATATCCATGATGCGATCAGGATCGATGCCCTCCTTTCGGGCGCGCCGGGACGCCAGAAAAATAGCAAGGAGAAAGCCGATGCCGATCATGAGGCCGTACATCCTGATCGGGATGGGACCAACGGTCCAGCTTCCAAACACGATTTTGGGGATTTCAAACAATATGGGATGCATAAGGGCAAACTCCAATTTCTAAGCACGAAATCCCAAATAAGCTCCAAATCACAACAAGCAAACTTCAACTGTCTTGAAAATTGCCGTTTGAAATTTGGTTATTGTTTGAGATTCGATACGTGGGGCTTGGTTCTTGATCCAAACAGCATCTCGACCGCCAGCAGCGCAACACCGATTGAGATGGCCGAGTCGGCCACGTTGAACGATGGCCAATAGTATGATTTCACGTACCATTGGATAAAATCGACCACCTCTCCGTACCGGATTCGGTCGATCACATTGCCCACGGCCCCGCCCGCAATGAGCGAGAACGCATACACCGGGAGGCGTTCATGTGTTTTTATGATAAGTACGATGATCGCAGCCACGGCAATGATCGTGACCATGATGAAGAACGCGCCCCTCCATAACTCCGGCAGACTGGAGAGGATACCGAAGGCCGCGCCCTTATTCCGTACATGGGTGAGATTAAAGAAGCCGGGAATGACGATAACAACGTCATGCAGACGGATACGCGCCTCCACGACATACTTGGTTACCTGGTCCAGGAGCAGCACGATGCCCGCGATCGATCCGACCTGGATATATTTATTCTTCAAGAGGACTCCTTGATAGGAAGAGAAAAGTCACTGGATTCCCGATAGAGGCATTCGGGAATGACCCCCGCTGACACATTGCGAGGGCAGGCTCCACTTGTTATTCCGCAATCCGCAATCCTCATTCCGCAATTACTACAAGTTCCCCGCGCACCTGCCGCAGATCTCCGGGTGCTCTTTCACCATTCCCACGGTCTCGGTGTACATCCAGCAGCGGCCGCACTTCACGCCCGCAGCCGGACCGGCAGCGATCCTGAGCCCTTGTATTGCATCGCTCGTGTAAGCATCGGCGGGCGCGCCGGCTTCCTGTGCGAGCGTCACGGACGAAACGATGAAGATGAAGGCCAGGTCTTCTTTATACGTATTCAGAAGCCCGAACAAGTCCGGGGCAACATAGAGCGTCACCCCTGCGCCGAGCGAGTGGCCGATCTTCTTGTCCTTGCGGAGCGCTTCGAGCACCTTCGCAGCCTCGCCGCGAACCGCAATGATCGTATTCCATCGCGCCTCAAGGTCATCATTGACATACTTCTCTTCCAGCTCGGGGAACCCGGCAAGGAATACGCTCGTCGTCGCGTCGCTCTCTTTCATGTAACCCCAGACCTCGTCCGCGGTGAACGACAGCACCGGCGCCATCAGGCGGACCATCGAGGAGAGGATCTCGTACATGGCGGTCTGTCCCGACCTACGTTGGATCGAGGATGCTTTAGCGGTATAAAGCCGGTCCTTCAGGATATCGAGATAGAACGAGCTCATGTCAACGGCGCAAAAATTGTGCAGTGAGTGGAACACGACATGAAACTCGAATTCATCGTAGGCCTTCTTTACGCGCTGAACCAGTTTCTGCAGGCGGTGCATTGCCCAGCGATCGATCTCCAAAAGGTCCTTGTCCTCGACCCGGTCCCGTGCCGGATCAAAGTCGGAAAGATTGCCGAGGAGATAACGGCTGGTGTTCCTGATCCTGCGATAGGCCTCCGCGAGATGGGTCAGTATCTCCGGTGAGATGCGGATATCGTCGCGATAGTCCGCTGCCGAGACCCAGAGCCGGAGGACCTCCGCGCCGTATTTGTCGATCACTTCCTGGGGCGCGACCACGTTCCCCGCCGACTTGCTCATCTTCTTGCCCGAACCGTCAACGGTAAATCCGTGCGTCAGAACCGTCCGATAGGGCGCCATGCCGGTGGTCCCCACGGATGTGAGGAGCGAGGACTGGAACCACCCGCGGTGCTGGTCGCTGCCTTCAAGGTACATATCCGCCGGCCAGGAGAGTTCCGGCCGCTGTTTGAGAACCGCGGCGTGGCTCACGCCTGAATCGAACCACACATCAAGGATGTCCATCTCTTTTTCGAATTCCTGTTTCCCGCACTTTTTGCACGATGTACCGGAAGGCAGCAGCTCGGCGGCAGGTCTGGTGAACCAGACATCAGCGCCTTCTTTTTCCACGATCGCGGCCACGTGGTCGATGATCGCCTTGTCCAGCAGCAGTTGGCCGCACTCCTGGCAGGTGAACGCCGTGATGGATACGCCCCATGCCCGCTGGCGCGATATGCACCAGTCAGGCCGCTTCTCGACCATGGAGAGGAACCGGTCCTTGCCCCATCCCGGCACCCAGGTGACCTTGTGGACGTTCTCCACGGTTTTCTTGAGCAGGTCATTGTTCTGCATGGAGATGAACCACTGCTCGGTGGCGCGGAAGATGACGGGGTTCTTGCATCGCCAGCAGTGGGGATAGGAGTGGATAAGCCGTTCTTCGGCAAGGAGCGCGTTCTTTTCCTTCAGCAGGCTGATGATCCCTTTGTTCGCCTTGTGAACGTTCTCGCCCGCAAACTGGCCGGCCTCTTTTGTGAACCTCGCTTTATGGTCAACAGGAGCATACACGTCGAGACCGTACCGGATGCCGGCCTCGTAGTCTTCCTGGCCGTGTCCGGGAGCGGTATGCACCACGCCGGTGCCGGCCTCGAGGGTCACGTGCTCTCCGAGAATTACCCGGGAATCCCGGTCTATGAACGGGTGGCGCGCCTTGAATCCTTCCAGCTTCCTGCCTTTGAACTTTTCGATGACCTTGTACTCCGTGATGCCGAATTTCTGGAGGGACTGAATAAGCAGCGCCTCGGCGACGATGATGACCGAGTTCGAGCCGATATCAACGGCAACGTAATCGAACTCAGGATGAAGCGCCACGGCAAGGTTCGAGACAAGCGTCCAGGGAGTGGTGGTCCAGATCACGACAGCGACGTTATTTCCCGCGAGCGACGGAAATGCCTTTGCCGCATCCTGAAGCTCGAATTTGACCGAGATGGACGGCGACTCGTGGTCCGCATACTCCACCTCCGCCTCGGCAAGGGCAGTTTCGCACGAACCGCACCAGTACACCGGCTTCTTCCCTTTATAAACACCGCCGGCCCCCACGAATTTGCCGAGCTCCCGCACGATCGCGGCCTCGTAAGCGTAGTTCATCGTGAGGTAGGGATTATCCCAATCGCCGAACACGCCGAGGCGTTTAAACTCCTCGCGCTGGATGTCGATGAACTTCCCGGCATACTCGCGGCACAGTTTCCGTATCTCGGCCTTGCTCATCGTGTCCTTTTTCGGGCCAAGGTTCTTGAGCACCTGGTGTTCGATGGGAAGGCCATGGCAGTCCCAGCCCGGGACATAGGGAGAGGAGAACCCCTGCATGGACTTGTATTTCACGATGATGTCCTTCAGGATCTTGTTCAGCGCGTGGCCGATGTGGATATGGCCGTTCGCGTACGGCGGCCCGTCATGCAGAATGTACGTCTTCTTCCCCTTGTTCCTCTCCTGGATCCGGCCATAGGTCCCCTGCTCTTTCCAGCGCAGAATCGTCCGCTGCTCCAGGTCCTTCAAATTGGCCTTCATGGGAAAGTCGGTTTTCGGTAGATTCAGTGTTGTCTTATAATCCATTCAGTTTGCCCCTACCCGGACAGGCCGGAACCAAGGCGTCTCTCGCAGAGGACGCAGAGTTAAATCAAAATCTTCACGTATTGGTTTTAACCAGAACATTGTAAGTATTTCTCTGCGAACTCTGCGGAAGTCCTAAGTGGCCGCTTTTCTTTCATAGGCTACCGCGAGAAAATTTCTTGTCGTTCTAAGAAAAATCCGAACTTTTAACTGCAAACTCCGAACTGCAGTTAATCCGTTATCTCATCAGGATTTACTTTCACCTTCGGCGCCTCTCCCGCGCCGCCCTGGTCCAAACTGAAGAAATCCGCCTTCGATTTTTTTACCATATCAGCGTATTGCGTCGGTTCGGTTCCCCTGCGGAACACATCGGTATAAACCTCCGTGGCACCCTCGCGCGCAAGCAACCCGCTCTCGGGGTCGATCTTCACGAACACCACGTCGTCGGTCGCGACGAAGTCCTCGGCAGGCTTGTGCGCAAGCGCCTTGGCCATGACGTTGATCCAGATGGGAAGAGCGGCGCGCGCGCCCGTTTCTTTATCGCCAAGCGAGGCCTTCGAGTTATCATATCCCACCCAAACACCCGTGACAATGCTCGGAGCATACCCCATGAACCAGGCGTCCACATAATTGTTCGTAGTTCCGGTCTTGCCCGCCAGTGGTTTCCCGAGGACCTGTGCGCCCCGGCCGGTGCCCTCCTCCACCACGCTTTTGAGCAGGCTCGTGACGAGATAGGCCGTGGTCGGGTTGATGGCCTCGACGGGCTGGGGTTGATAGCTCTCGAGCTCCACGCCGCTGCCGTCGACGATGCTCTTTATGACGATGGGCTCAGTGCGTATCCCGTGGGATGCAAAGGTCGCATACGCCGAGGTGAGTTCGAGGGGCGTTACCGCCGATGAGCCAAGGGCGGTTGTGTAATCATAGCTGATCGGGCTCGTGATCCCGGCCTTCCGGGCGAAGTCAATGGTCTTGTCCAGTCCGATCTTCTCGATCAGGCCGACCGTGACGGCATTGCGCGACAGCGCGAGCGCCGTTCGCAGACGCATGGGCCCGAGGAAACGTTCATCATAATTCGTGGGCTTCCACCCCTTCTTATCATACTCGTCCTTCTCGTGGATCACCGGCAGGTCCATGAGGATGGAGGCCGGGGTGAACCCGCTCTCGAGCGCCGCGCCGTAGATGAATGGCTTGAACGACGACCCGGGTTGGCGCCGCGCGTCCATGGCGTGGTTGAATCCGCCTTCGACAAAATCATAGCCGCCCACCAGGGCGCGCACGTATCCGGTGAGCGGTTCAATCGACACGACCGCGCCCTCTACCAGCGGCGTCTGCTCCAGGATGAACGAGGCAAGCTGCTTCTTCTTGTCGTACGCCTTCAAGCGGACCTTGATGATATCGCCGGGCTGAATGATTTCGGCAGGTTTCTTGAACTCGTTGGGGTCGTCCTTTGGCCTCTTGTGTTTGATGAGCGCCCAGGCCATGTCGTCATGCATGATGTAACCCATCATTCCGCGGCCCTTGACCGTGATCGCGGAGTCGTCGACCGCGAGCACATGGGCATTGAACGATTCTCCGGGCTTCACCATGACGTGGAGCGAACCCCACTCGATCGGCGTGGATTTGAGCTGCTTGAACCCGATGCGGCCGCGGAAGCCCTGCCGCTTATCGAGCGCGCGGAGCCCTTCTTTGAGGGCGATTCCCGCGGTGCGCTGAACGTCCATGTCAATGGCGGTCGTGACCTTGAGCCCTCCCTCGTAAAGCTTGTCAGGCCCGTATTTCTTCTCGATGTATTTCCGGACATAATCGACGATGAACGGGGCGATCTCTTCCTGGGTCCGCAGATTCTCGAGGTTGAGCGGCTGGTCATAGATCTTTTTGCTCTGCTCCTCGGTAAGGTACCCCTCCGCCACCATCCGCTTGAGCACATGCGACTGCCGGAGTTTGGTCAGGTCGATGTCGTTGTAAGGCGAAAAGGCCGTGGGCGACTTGGGCAACCCCGCAAGGAGCGCCGCCTCTGCCTGGTTTACCTCCCAGATGTTCTTGCCGAAATAGGTCTTGGCTGCCATCTGCGCGCCGTAGGCGCCGTGGCCGAAGTAGACCTTGTTCAGATAGAGTTCGAGTATCTCGTCCTTCGTCAGCTCCTTCTCGAGCCTGCGCGCCAGGATGATCTCCTTGATCTTGCGCTTGAACTTCCGCTCCGGCGAAAGGAACACCACCTTGGTGAGCTGCTGCGTGATGGTGCTGCCGCCCTGCGAAACGCGGACTGCTATTATGTTCTTGAGCGCTGCCCTCAGAATCCCGCGGTAGTCAATGCCCGTGTGCTGGAAGAAACGCGGGTCCTCGGTCGCCAGAAGCGCGTTCACCATGTACTTCGGGATGCGCTTGAGAGGCACGTACATGCCTTTCTCGATCTTGATCTGGCCCAGCACCCGGCCGTCATCGGCAAGGATCATCGTGCCCGGGAGCGGCTTATAGTCCTTGAGCGATTCCACGGTCGGCAGGCCGAAAGAAAAAAAGTAAAACAGGAATGCCACAAAGAGAATGCCGGACACAAAAGCAATCCCCAGGAGCTTCGCTACCTTCCCAGGAGTGAGGCCCTTGATCCACGGCACCGCGACGGCGAACCAGAAGACCTTGAACCGTTCCCAGGCGAATTGGGAGGCCTTCGCGACCGTTTCACGGATTGTTTTCAACCATTGTTTCATCATTTCTGTGGGCAACCCCGGGCTTTCCGTTATTTTTGAGCAGTGCCGAAAATAATAACATCACGGCGGGATAAAATCAAACGAAAAGTGTATTTCCACACACGTTTCATTGACAAGGGACCCGCAGTTTGCTACAGTGTATTTACATCTTGATCAATATCCACCACTGTTTTCCCACCCGCTGAAGAGACGAAAGGCGTTTCCCCTATGCCGTTAAGCCACAGGACGCTGGCACACCGGTACGATTTGCTGAGCATGTATGCGCACGACATCATTCTTCTCGTCCATCCGGAGGGAAACATCCTTGACGCCAACGCGCGTGCCTTGGCAGCCTACGGCTATTCACGCGAAGAACTGCTCCGGCTGACCATCAAGGACATCCGCTCTCCCGAAACCTGGCACGATATCCCAAACCAGATGCTTCAGGTGAAGGCGCTGAAGGGACTGGTCTTTGAGACCGTGCACAAGCGGAAAGACGGTTCGACATTCCCCGTTGAGGTCAGCTCTCGGCTGATCGAGCTCGATGGACAAAGTTTCTTTTTGAGCATTGCCCGCGACATCACCGAGCGCAAACAGGAGGAGATCGCTTTACTCAACGAAAAGAACAGGTCAGAGGCGATCATCGCCGCCATCGGTGACGGGATCAGCATCCAGGACCGGAATTTCAAGGTGATTTACCAGAACCAGGTCGACAAGGCCGCGACATCACCGAGCGCAAACAGGAGGAGATCGCTTTAATCAACGAAAAGAACAGGTCAGAGGCGATCATCGCCGCCATCGGTGACGGGATCAGCATCCAGGACCGGAATTTCAAGGTGATTTACCAGAACCAGGTCGACAAGGTAATTCATGGCGATCATGTCGGTGAATATTGCTACAAAGCCTATGAGTATAAAAACGAGACCTGTGAAGGATGCCCGGTGGCGGCAAGCTTCAAAGACGGTATGATCCATACAACAGAGAGATCGGTACTGACCGATAATTGTATGATCCATGTCGAAATAACATCCTCTCCGCTCAAGAACGAATCCGGGGAGATCGTGGCGGGGATCGAGGTGGTCAGGGACATTACCGCGCGAAAGAAGGCGGAGCATCGGCTGGCCAGTCTCAATGAATGTTTTCTCAGTTTTCATTCTGACCCGGATGAGAACATCAACCGGCTTGTCGCCCTGTGCGGTGAGCAACTTGGCGCGGCCTGTGCGCTGTACAATCGTCTGGAGGGTAAGATACTGAATGCACTGGGGCAATGGCACACACCGCCGGATTTCAACGCCACAGACACTGCCGAGGGTCATATTTGCTACGATGTCATCAAAGAAGGGTCGAACCATGTCCGCGTCATCAACGACCTTGCGGGCACCCCCTACGCGAAAACGGACCCGAACGTGGTGCGGTACGGTTTGAACACTTACATCGGCAAATCGGTTGCCTTCAACGGCATGTCCGTCGGCTCGCTGTGCCTGGTATATCAGAATGACCATGCCCTTACACAAGACGAGCTGAAGTTCATGGAACTCGTCGCATCTGCTGTCGGCGTCGAAGAATCCCGGAAAAGGACCCTCGGTTCCCTGTCAGAGAGTGAAAAACGTCACAAGCATCTAATCGAGTCGGTCACGGATTACATCTATACGGTCGATGTTGAAAATGGCCGCGCCGTCTCAGCCACCCACGGCCCGGGCTGCGTAACCGTGACCGGCTACAGTCCGGCGCATTTTCAGTCAGATGCCGGCCTCTGGTACCGCATCATATTCGATGAAGACAGACCCGCGGTTATCGCAAAGACGAACTCCATCCTGTCAGGAGAGACGGTGGCCTCCTTTGAGCACAGGATCGTTCACCAAGACGGATCCATCCGGTGGGTACGGAACACGCCGGTCTCGCGATATGACAGCGAAGGACGCCTGATAGCATACGACGGACTGATAACCGACATCACCCGGTTGAAAGTCCTCGAAAATCAGCTCCGCCAGGCTCAGAAGATGGAGGCCGTGGGTCAACTCGCAGGAGGGATAGCCCACGACTTTAACAATATTCTGACTGCGATCATCGGATACAGCCATCTGCTCTTGTTGAAGATGGACAAAGGCAGTCAGGGGCGTCAGTTTGCCGAGCAGATCATCACCTCATCCGAACGAGCGGCCCATCTGACACGTAGCCTTCTTGCCTTCAGCCGGAATCACGTCATGGACGTGAAGGCGATCGATCTGAACGTCATCATCAAACGGTCTGAACAGCTGCTCGGGCGGGTCATCGGCGAGGACATAGAGTTCAGGATCGAGCGGTCTGGAAACGAATTGTCGGTTTTGGCCGACGTAGTGCAGATCGAACAGGTCCTGATGAATCTTGCGGCCAATGCGCGGGATGCCATGACGGACGCCGGGATCTTGCTGATAGAAACGGAAGAAGTAACGCTGGGAGAAGACTTTATCAGGGCCAATTCCTACGGAAGACCCGGGAAGTACGCATGTTTGTCGGTAACGGATACCGGCATCGGAATGGATGAAGACACCAGACTCAGGATCTTCGAGCCCTTCTTTACAACCAAGGAGGTCGGGAAAGGCACTGGACTCGGCCTCTCGATGGTATACGGCATCATAAAGCAGCACGACGGTTATATCAATGTATTCAGCGAACCTGGAAAAGGCACGACATTTAAAATATACTTTCCCCTGATCGCGGCAGTAGCAGTCGAAACGAGAGCTCCTGCTCATACCGAGATCTCACGGGGAACGGAAACCGTGCTTATAGCAGAGGATGACAAACCTGTTCGCGACCTCACCAGATGAGAATCCCAAATGACCTCATGATATATCGTTCGCTCCGAACTCCAAACTACTGACTACGAACTGTATTTAATCACTCCGAACTGATTGCCCTGGACCCTTCCCGCTTCTCAGAAACTCCCCGTACTTCATGTCCAACTTCATGATATGGTCGACGATCCAGTCCACCACCACTTAGTTCGTGGTTGCGGAGAGATAATACGAGCCGCCCTGCATCCGCGTCAGCGACGCCTGCTCCTTGAGCTCGGCAAGCATGGCAAGATATTTTTTGTGGTCCTCCCGCTGTTCCTCCAGCCCCGCATAATTCGAATCGCGCATATGTTTTTCCTCCTCGGAGAAGTGGATCCGCGCGTAATCATCGGGGAACTGGATCGTCCCTTCGATCTCGGCTTTGCAGCGGTGCTGTTTGATGGCAATGGCCAGGTTGTTGATCCGTTTGAACAGCTCTTTGTGCTGGCTGTCGATCGTGATGATGCCGGTCGCCAGCTTGTCCGTCCATTCCATAAAGAGCCTCCGGGTGCGTACCATGGATGACGGATAATACCAAGGAGAACATGGTAAGTCAAGAGACGGAGGGATGTATGATCCAGGTCATTTGACAGGGAGGCCAAAAGGCAGTAATGTATCTTCCATGAAG
>Ga0210377_10000865_pt1 | contig 28615 bp, 24 predicted proteins | sample PLM4_65_b1redo_FD_155480 | JGI IMG/M metagenome (GOLD analysis project Ga0210377, IMG submission 155480) | Groundwater sediment microbial communities from an aquifer in East River, Colorado, USA - PLM4_65_b1 redo | ecosystem: Environmental > Terrestrial > Soil > Riparian zone | place: USA: East...
TCTTGAACCACTTGAATTCGACTGCTTTTAGAAGTTCTTTTCTGGATCGCTATGGCTATAACGCTATTTGTCCGAGGTTTAATTAATTCGTCTATTAGAATACTATAGAATGTAATCTCACTAACTGGGTTGTAAATGAAATCCACAAAATTAGAGGCAATCTTTGTTGCTATTTGGTCATTAAATCTCAGAGAATTTATTAACCATAAATATTCAGTTAATATATCCTTTGAAATAAAATGAGTATGGAGCCAATTCCACTCAACTTTTGTTTCATTGATGACGCGTTGCTTCATATTCAAAAATGCATCATTGCCATTCAAAAATTGAGTAAACACTCTCAATGCAGAGAGCCTTCCATTGAAATCTGCATCTGAAATAATGTTGCGGAAATCTGGGCGAGTCGAGATTTGTTGAATAATATCAGCCCCATGTTGTGAGTAATGTATATCTCTCCAGCTAGTTTTTTCAACAATGGTAGATAATTCATCCAACGCGGTTGATATGAAAGACTTGGTTCTTTCGATAAGGGACTGTCTTGATTTAGTTTCTTCCTGAGACATGAATAAACCATCCATCTTTTATATTCCTAAAACCCCTCTGCCACATACTCACCCCACACACCTCTCAGCGTATTGCAGATCTCACCCAGCGTGATGTCATTCTCCACACATTCAATAAACAACGGCATCAAATTGTCTGTGCCTTTCGCAGCCTCCACCAACTTGCCAAGCAACTCCCCTACTACTCTCTGATCTCTACTCTCTCTTAGCTTCTTCAACTTCTCCCGCTGTCCCAACTCAATGGACGGGTCAACCTGCAAACGTTCCAACGTGAGCACTTCGTCCACGGTGAATTGATTGACGCCAACCACGATATCCTCTTTCCTTTCAATTGCCTGTTGCGCAGCATACGCAGCGTTTTGGATCTCGTTCTGCATAAATCCGCGTTCGATGGATTGCAGCGCGCCGCCCATCTCGTCGATCTTCGCAATGTATTCGAGCGCGCCCTTTTCGATCTCATCGGTCAGTTGTTCGATCAGATACGAACCCGCCAGCGGATCCACCGAATCCGCGACGCCTGATTCGTAGGCGATGATCTGCTGTGTACGCAGCGCCACGCGGACGGATTTTTCGGTGGGCAGCCACAGGGCTTCGTCCATGCTGTTGGTGTGCAGACTTTGCGTCCCGCCGAAGACGGCAGAAAGAGCCTGGAGAGTCACACGCACGACGTTATTCTCAGGCTGCTGCGCGGTGAGCGTGGAACCTGCGGTCTGCGTGTGGAAACGCAATTGCCAACTGGCAGGCTTCTGCGCTTTGAAGCGTTCGCGCATGATCCGTGCCCACATGCGGCGTGCGGCGCGGAACTTGGCAACTTCTTCGAGTAAGTTGTTGTGCGCGTTGAAGAAGAACGAAAGCTGACCCGCAAAAGAATCGATATCGAGTCCTGCCTTGAGTGCGGCTTCGACATACGCGATGCCATTCGCCAGCGTGAACGCCACTTCCTGCACGGCGGTGGAGCCTGCTTCGCGGATGTGATAACCCGAGATCGAGATCGTGTTCCAATACGGAACTTCCTGCGCACAAAATGAAAAGATATCGGTGATGAGGCGCATCGAAGGCTCAGGCGGGAAAATATATGTGCCGCGCGCCACGTACTCTTTGAGGATGTCGTTTTGGATCGTGCCGCGTATTTGACGCATGTCCGCGCCCTGACGCTTCGCCACCGCAATATACATCGCCAGCAAAACGCCCGCGGGCGCGTTGATGGTCATCGAAGTCGAAACCTTATCGAGCGGGATCTGGTCGTACAACTGCATCATGTCGTGAATGGACGAGATCGACACGCCCACCTTGCCCACCTCCCCCGCTGCGATCGGATCGTCCGCATCATACCCAATTTGAGTTGGAAGGTCGAAAGCGACGCTTAGCCCCGTTTGTCCGTGTTGCAACAAATAGCGATAGCGCTTATTCGACTCCTCCGCTGTGGAGAAGCCTGCATACTGACGCATGGTCCAAAAGCGCGAACGATACATCGTTGGCTGGACTCCGCGCGTGTAGGGATATTCGCCGGGGAAGCCGAGTTTTTCATCGTAAGCCGAATCCGCTTCAGATGGGAGAGCGAGGCGCGGCACTTCAATTCCAGATGAATATTCAAAGCGTTCCTTGCGCTCCTTGAACTTGTCCAAAGACTTCTTAAGCGTGGATTCTTTCCATTTGTTGTATTGTTCGTTAATTGTCATAATGATTTCCTTTTTGAACCACGGAGTCACTGAGACACGGAGTTTTTAATGCTCTTCTCCGTGACTTCGTGTCTCAGTGGTTAATTTTTCTCAAGTAACAATCTCACTTACGTAGTACCGATGTAGAAATAACACAGCCACCGCTCCCAGGATATGCCAGATGGCATGACCTTGAAACAAACTATTCTCAAAACACATAAGGCGTGTGTTATCCAATATCCATATTATATATGCGCCGCCGAGCAAGCTTGTTCCAATCCACAGCCAGCGCACTTCGATCTGCGGCTTCTTCTGCAAACGGAAATAATATTCGAATGCCAAAGCCAGGACCAACACGACGGCGAAGGCATAGCGGCGTGTGTCGGGGATGGCGATCTGCAGCCAGCTGAGAAAAAGATTGAGAGCAAGATACAGGCTCAGGGTCGTAGTGAGGCGCAGGTTCCAGATCCGCTCCCAGGCATAGACCAGCGTCAATGCCGCGAGCAGGAACATCCCAAACACATCAAAGAACTGCCCGATGAACGTCAGCGAGGCATGATAGAACGCGCTCCCCACGCCAATGACGATGCAGGCAAGTCCCATGATAACAGCGTAAACATAGGGTAGGCGATTTGTATGTTTTCGCTGAACCATCACCAGCATTCCGCTCAACACAAATGCCAACGATGAAATGGTGTTAGCAGTCTGCCGAATTGGGCTGTGTGGCGTAGTGGATTCACAGAAGCAGCCGGTCGTGAGGCAGGTTGCGGGTTTCCAAGCTGTCCAAATATTGGCGGGCAACGACCACAACACAAGCAGGGTCGCCAGGGAGATCAGGAGCGCAATGAAAATGGGCAATACTTTTTGCATGACAGGCTTGCCAAGTATAAAGCTTGTCCACTTTAAGTTATAGGACAAGTGACACGCCAAACAGCGCGTAACATCCCCTCTTCGAATCACACTGAAATAATGCAAAATCAAGACGAATGTCAATTGCCCCACAACAACGAAAATGCTAGACTACTCGTATACATAGCAGGAGGCTCTGCATGAAAATCATTGCTTATATCGCGGCGGCGATTCTGATCTTCTTCGGGGTGTTGTTCGTTTGGGGCGCAGGCGGGAATCAAGGCGGCGGTTGGACGTGGGTCTGCGGCGGGGCGTTGAGTGTATTGTTCGGTTTCGGCTTGATCTGGTTCACCAGCCGTAAACCTGCTTCGGCAGCCGGAGATACAACCAACGTGACCCTCAAAGTGGACCTCCCCGCACAAACCAAGATCGAATCCATGAGCTGCAAGAACTGCGGCGGTATGTTGAAAGCCGATAACATCAAAATGCTGGCGGGCGCTCCCACCGTGGAATGTCCGTATTGCGGAACCACGTATCAATTAACCGAAGAACCGAAATGGTGAAATCAGTGTCAGGTGCGAAGTGTCAGGTATCAAGAAAAATCTGATGCTTGAAACCTGATGCCTGACACCTACAGGAGCACGTCATGAAACGTAGATTGCTCACAACAGCCCTCATCATCATTCTTACACTAATTCTGCCAATCACTGCCCTCGCACAAGATTATTACTTTAGTCTTGATAAAGAAGTCGTCAACGTCTATTGGAATGCAGACGGAACAATGGCATTGGATTATCTGTTGACTTTCACGACCCAACCCGGCGGGCACACCATTGAATTCGTGGATGTGGGCATGCCCAATGGCAATTTCGATTTCAACAGCATCGAAGCCGATATCAACGGCAACCAGCTTTCGATCTCCAGTGATTTTCAAGGCACGGGCGGTGATGGCTTTGCCGTGGATATGGGTTCGTATGCCATTCCGCCCGGGCAAACCGGAACAGTCCACGTATCCGTGGGACGCGTTTCTGATGTCCTATACAAAGATGACGATGATGCGAATTATGCCAGCGCCGTGTTCGCGCCTTTGTATTATCAAAGCAATGTCGTCACAGGCAATACGGATATCACAGTTATTTATCATCTACCGCCCGGCGTGCAACCTGAAGAACCCAAATGGCATTCCGCCCCTGCGGGCTTTCCATCCGAGCCAGCGACCGCCTTCGATGCACAGGGACGCATCACCTATACCTGGCGCAACCCGAATGCAGATGGCGAGACACAATACAAGTTCGGCGCCTCGTTTCCGAAAAGTTATGTCCCTGCCGATAGCATCGTCACGGTGCAATTACCATCCTTTTCAATTTCACCCGAGACGATCATTGTTTTCCTGTTCTGTGGCTTCTTTGGTTTCATGGTTATCGGTGTGCCAGCCCTCACGGCTTACGGCAACCATCGCCGCAAACTGCAGTACATGGCGCCCCGCATTTCCATCGAAGGACACGGCATCAAACGCGGGCTGACTGCGGTCGAAGCTGCGATCTTGCTGGAACAACCGCTTGATAAAGTGATGACCATGATCCTGTTTGGTGTGATCAAGAAGAATGCCGCGCAAGTGCTCAAGCGCGAGCCCCTAAAAATAGATGTGGCCTCGCCAATCCCTGATCGTTTGCATGAATACGAATTGAACTTCCTGAAAGCTTTCAAGGAAGAAGATGCCAAACCACGCCGCAACTTATTACAAGAGATGACGGTCAAACTGATCCGCTCGGTTTCTGAAAAAATGAAAGGCTTCAGCCGCCGCGAAACGCTTGCCTACTACAAGAGCATCATGGAAAAAGCCTGGCAACAAGTGGAAGCAGCAGACACCCCCGAAGTCAAAAGCCAGAAATTTGACGAAGCCCTCGAATGGACCATGCTGGATAAGGATTACGATGATCGCACGCGCCGCGTATTTCATGGTCCGGTCATTGTGCCTATGTGGTGGGGACGCTACGATCCAACGTACTCACGGTCTGCTCCTGCTTCGAGTGGCATGCCCTCAGCTCCGATCTCCATGCCGTCCGTTCCGCGCCTGCCCGGCTCAGATTTCGCTTCGTCTGTCGCAACTGGAGTCCAAACCTTCTCGCAAAAAGTCATCGGCAACGTCACAGATTTCACCAGCCGTGTCACCAACGTGACCAATCCGCCTCCCCCTCCGCCAAAAGGCAGTGCTGGTGGCGGTCGCGGCGGCAGTGGCGGACGTTCGTGCGCCTGTGCTTGTGCATGCGCTGGTTGCGCCTGTGCTTGTGCCGGTGGAGGACGTTAGCTTTTAGCGGTTAGCTAACAGCTATTAGCTCTTCGTGATTAAAGGTGAAACATGGCTTTACTAAATTCTCTTAAAAGTATATTTCAACCATCGTCGGCGGTCAGTGGTCCGTCGTCAAGTCTTTATCATTACGTCCGCGAGACCGAGCAGGAGAAATCACGCATTCATTTGCGGATCGATCCTGATGGACACGGGACGCTCATCGTCAACGCGAGCAGTGTGATGCATCTGAACCCGACCGCAGCGTTCATGGCATGGTTGATTTTGGAAGGCAAGACAAATGAGGAAAGAATACAGGCTCTTACAGCGCGTTATTCGGTAAGCAAAAAACAAGCTCAGGATGATCTTTCTTCTTTCCTCTTTCAATTCGATGAATTGATTCGCCCTGATGGCGCGTGTCCCGTTCACGAATTGGATCTTGAAGCGCTCATGCCGTTCAGCACGCGACCGTCCGCCCCCTATCGCATGGATCTCGCTGTCACCTATCGCTGTAACAATGATTGCGCACATTGTTATAACGCCCGTGAACGTAATTTCCCTGAACTCAGCACCGAGCAATGGTTCAAGGTTCTTGACCAGCTTTGGGCGTTGGGTGTTCCACACATCGTCTTCACCGGCGGTGAAGCAACTCTCAGAAACGATCTCCCAGAGTTGATCAAGCATGCCGAAACCAACGGGCAGATCACAGGTCTGAACACGAACGCCCGCAGATTATCTGATGAAAAGTATGTGCAAAAACTCGTCGATGCCGGGCTCGATCATGTGCAGATCACGGTTGAGTCTTGCAATGAACAGATCCACGATGAGATGATGCGCGCCAAGGGTGCGTTCAGACAAACGCTTGAAGGTCTCAGGAACGTGCTCGATAGCAAACTCTACGTCATGACCAACACCACGATGTTACGAACGAATATTCACACCATTCCCAACACGCTGGATTTTCTCGCAGACATGGGCGTTCCCACGATCGGACTCAACGCCCTCATTTACTCCGGTCATGGGCTCACCGTTGGGACGGGTCTGCACGAGAACGAACTGCAACCCATCCTGGATATTGCCACGCGCAAAACCAACGAACGTGGACAAAAACTTATCTGGTACACGCCAACGCAATACTGTGAATTCGACCCCACCGCAAATAACCTGGGTGTCAAAGGCTGCACCGCTGCGTTATACAGCATGTGTATCGAATCGAACGGAAACGTATTGCCCTGCCAATCGTATTATCACTCACTCGGAAACATCCTCACCGACTCATGGGACTCGATCTGGAATCACAAACTATCTGTGCAATTGCGCGAACGCCAGAACCTGCCCGCCAAATGCGAAAGCTGCCCCATTGTTTCAGAGTGTGGTGGTGGTTGTCCGCTTAAATTTGAGTCGTTTCAGGTTGAAGGTTTGAAGGTCGCAAGCGATTTCACATTTCAACCTTAAACATGAAACCTTCAACTGGAGAAAAATGAACGAACATGAGTGGATCAAGGAATTCCCTGCTGCGGTCACGGTCTGTGACGAAGAGGGCATCATCCTTGAAATGAACGACAAATCCGCCAAGACCTTCGAAAAGGATGGTGGTCGTAAATTGATCGGTTCGAACATGCTCGATTGTCACCCCGAACCCGCGCGCACGAAAACCGAACGCCTGCTCGCCGCGCGCGAGAAGAACGTGTACACCATCGAAAAGAACGGTGTAAAAAAGTTGATCTATCAATCGCCCTGGTATCGCAATGGCGAATACGCCGGGTTCGTGGAACTCTCCTTGGAAATTCCATTTGAACTGCCGCACTTCATCCGCTCCTGAACTGGAGAACCATCATGAAAATCTTAAACCGCCTCGCTGACCGTTTTTCGAAAATCCAACCTTTGCCGGTGGGTACACATCACCTGCAAACCACACAGGATGAAAAGCCTTATCGCTTGCATCTACGTTTGCGCAATGATGGTTCAGGCTTGTTGATCCTGAATGCATCCACCGTGTTGCATTTGAATCCCACTGCGGCTGAATACGCGTTCCATTTCATCAAAGGGACTGCCCCTGAAGAAGCGGCAAAACAAATCGCCACGCGCTATCGTGTCAACAAAGGACTGGCGCTTGAAGACTACAAAGACTTCGTGGATCGAATCCATACCCTTATCTCAACCCCTGACCTCGACCCCGTTTCTTTTCTGGACTTTGAGCTGGCTTCACCTCATTCAGCCGACCTCACCGCCCCACTGCGCCTCGATTGCGCGTTGACCTATCGTCTGTCTGCAAAGTCACAGGCTGAATACGCGCCAACCAAACGCGTTGAGCGCGAACTCACCACGGAAGAATGGCTGGCGATCCTCAATAAAGCCTGGATGGTCGGCATCCCACACATCACATTCACCGGCGGTGAAGCTACTTTGCGCGATGACCTGCCAGCCTTGATTGATCAAGCCGAAAAGAACGGGCAGGTCTGCGGGCTTCTCACTGATGGTTTGAAACTGACCGATAAAAAATATCTCGATACGTTATTGCAAACCGGGCTCGACCACATTCTCTTTATTCTTCAACCTGATAACATAGACTCATGGTCGGCGCTTGAAATCATCATGCCTGAGGATATCTTCGTCACGGTGCATCTCACGTTGAATGCAAGCAATGCCAAAAACGCCGAAACGACCCTCGAACGATTGGCAAAAAACAATGTAAAGAGTCTATCGCTGACCATTGTGGATGATTCTCTGCGCGATCAGTATGCTGCACTTCGCAATAAAGCAGCAGACCTCGGGCTAACACTCAAATCCGACTTGCCGGTTCCATACTCTGCCGACAATCCGGTTTCATTCGAGACTCTGGAAGATAATGTGCCTGATGGCGCGGGCAAAGTTTGGCTGTATGTGGAACCTGATGGCGATGTTCTGCCAACTCAAGGTCAGGCTGATAAGGTGCTGGGCAATTTTCTCAAGGACGATTGGAAAAAGATTTATCACTTTTAATAAAAAACTTTTTTAAATATATCTCTGTAATCCCGAAGGGATGTCAGGGCTATAATATTTGAATAGCTGGAAGAATAATCCTGAAGGGATGGCATAAATCATGACACCCCTCCGGGGTTATACATTAATGCAACTCAACTTCTATAAAAATTCCACTCCTTCAGAGTTATAAAGAGATTGATAAAAGCAATGAACTGGCACACGCGCTACGCCCAGCAAGCCAAGTGGACTCGTGACCTACGGGCTTATCTCTTCAACAAAGCCAAACTGGATAATTCACACCGTGTGCTCGAAGTGGGCTGTGGCACCGGCGCCATTCTTTCGGAGTTGCCGAAACACATCTCACTGCATGGCTTGGATATTGATCCTGCCGCGCTTGCCGAATGTCGAATCCATGCCCCAGCCGCTTTACTAATACACGGTAACGCGCTCACGCTCCCTTATTCAAACGAAACATTCGATATCGTCTATTGTCATTTCCTCTTGTTGTGGGTACAAGATCCACTACAGGCTTTGCATGAAATGAAGCGCGTCACAAAAACAGGTGGGCATATTATCGCATTCGCTGAGCCTGATTATGCAAACCGGATCGATAAGCCTGATGAACTTGTCCAATTGGGGAAATGGCAAACTGAATCGCTGAAAGGCCAAGGTGCAGATCCAGGTTTGGGCGCGCGTCTGGCTGATTTATTTTTTCAGGCGGGGATCACGATCCTCGAAACAGGAACAATTCAAAGCGTGGAAAATGAACCGTCGCCCGAGGAGTGGGAAATTGAATGGGCGGTGATGGAATCCGATCTAGCAGATTCGGTCTCAGGCGCAGATATCCAAAAAATGAAAACGTTGGATCAACTTGCCCGCGCACATGGAGAGCGGAAATTAAATGTGCCGACCTATTTTTGCCTGGGGCAGATCTAAATGCGGCAAAATGTGAGAATTAGACCGGTGTTATACTCGTCGAATGTCAACGGCAAATGTACCTGAAATCTGCTACCTGCTCGCCTTCCCCGATAGCGATGACGGTAAATCGCCACCCCCTGAGCAATTCAAAGGGTTGATCAAGGACGCCCCTTACTTCCAACCCACCGATATTGACCTGGTCGCCCTTGGTGAAGAAACAATCATCATTGAGGGCTACGCCGTCTCGGTGATACGCCAGCGGTATGATGACCGTGTGCAAATGGTTGAATGTCACTTCGGCTTGCGCGATCCCTTTGCGGCGTCGGTGCTGCCCGAACGGACAAAGATCCAAAGCGCGCTGCAAACCCGCTACATCCCCGAGACCACTCGCCGGAGCGGCTTGTTCGAGGAATACTCCGTCCTGCTGGTTCAGGATGCCAACCCCTCACCCGATAAATGGATCGAAAAGAATAGCATTGCCATCGCCAACTTCATCCGCTCACAACGTGAGGTTTTTGACCAGGAGGAGATCAATGAGATCCTTGGTTCACGTACACGCTACTCGGCAAAAGAACTGACCCTGGTCGATTGGGAAGGCGCCCTCATCATCGCGCCCAATGCAGATTACCAATCTGATATCGCCCTGCTCAAGATCGGCAATTACCAATTGCTGCGTTACCGCATGCTTGATCAGTCCATTGAAGTAATGCTGGATAAGATCAACGAAACGTTCTTTCAAAACAAAAGACGTTACCGCCCCACCCGCGGCATGATCCGCCAGATCGCCGAACACCGGCTCGAAGTAATGCTTGGCTTCGAACGCGCCGAACAGACCATGCTCCTGATCGGTGATTGGTACACCGCCAAACTCTATGAAGTGATCCAGAACGAATTCTATCTGAAGGACTGGAAGGAAAGTGTACGCAACAAACTCGACAATCTCGAGCGCATCATGGAAACGATCAAGGATAATTTCTCGGTCTCGTTTGAAGGGTTAATGGATAGGCTGCAATTGATCGGTTGGGTCGTTTTACTCATCGGTTATATTTATTTATTTCTACTCGATGCCGGCTGGGTAAAAATTCCATGACCTTATCCCGCGAACAAAGGATTCCCCTCGCGATCACAGCGCTGCTTTTCTCGACTTTAGCCTGCCGCGCCGCCACGAGGCTGATCATCCCTGACACCCCTACGCCGCAACCATCCCCCACGACCACATCAATCCCGACATTCATGCCCACGCTCCCACCCACTCTGACACCAACGCTTGAATACACAGCGAGCTGTCCACTGGTATTGGATTCGATCATTAATGATTCCACCGCCTTTGATGAAAGCTTCCGTGGTGACGAAACAACCGCGGATGAGGAGGTTGCGTATCTCGTCCACTACACCGTGGTTGGAGATGAATTAAAGACACCACTCTTTGATGATGTCCCTGATAATCTCGAAAAAGACCAGGAGGACCGCGCCACACATGAAGAGATCTGGAAACTTTTCAAACGACTAGTTCCTGTCGAGGAGCGCGAGATCGTCTCTGGCTTTGGAATTTTTACTGATGGTAAATATAACTACCTGGCAGCAGTCAGCCAGGCGGAGAAGAATCCATACAAATGGGAACTAAACGTGGATATTGCCGACTCAACCCAAAAGACCGTGTTGACATTTACCCTGCTCCATGAGTTCGGGCATCTGCTTACGCTCAATCGCGACCAGGTGGAAGTGAGTGTGCCCATCTACCATAACCCGTATAGTGAGGATGTCTACCAAGAGGAAATGGACGCCTGCCAGCAATACTTCCCCGGCGAGGGTTGCAGTAATCTGGATTCATATATCAATCAATTCTTCGAACGCTTCTGGACGGACCTATACACCGAATGGCAGGTCATTGATGAAGAAGAGGATGAAGATACACGTTACAACCTGCTCGATGACTTCTACGATACCTATCAAGATCAGTTTCTCACTGACTACGCACCCACCAGCCCGGCAGAGGATATTGCTGAATCATGGACGTTCTTCATCCTTGCGCCCAAGCCAGAATTGAATTCGATCGCAAATGAAAAGATTCTCTTCTTTTATGAATATCCAGAATTGACCGAGTTGCGTGCACGGATCCTGGATAGAATCTGTGTTGAATATCAGGAATAAGCACCGCTCCTTCGGGGGCTAAGCCCCCGAAGGAGCGGGAAAAAAGAGCATGAGAAAATCGATATGAACAATCTAACCCGCCCCATTCCCGAATCCTACTGGGTTGAACCCGGACGTTTACTCGCTGGAGAATACCCGGCTCAATTTAACCCTGAACTCACCCGCCTGCGTATTGACGCACTCATCCAGGCTGGCTTCAACACCTTTATCGACCTGACCAAACCCAACGAAACCATTGCCTACATCCGCACCTTGATGGATGAAGCGAAACTTTATGAAGTGGAAGTAAAACATCATCGCTTTGCGATTGGCGATTTCGGTTTACCAACCCCCGAACACATGACATCCATTCTCAATACCATCGATGCCGAGTTACAAACCGGACACAAGATCTATCTGCATTGCTGGGGCGGCATTGGGCGCACGGGCACGACCGTGGGCTGTTATCTGGTAAGGCGGGGAAAAACCGGCGAAGAGGCGCTACGTCAACTGGCTGAATGGTGGCAAACCGTTCCCAAAAGCCAGATCCACCAACGCTCACCTGAAACACGTGAACAGGCAGATTTCATTCGTAACTGGGCAAAATACGAAAATAGACCCAAATTACAGAGTGAATAGCCTTGCCTTACAGCATATTAACTTCATCTTAAGGATGGTGAGAGGGATTATAAAAAGCAGTATAATCTTTTTCAGGAGTTATTTTGGAATCAACCCAACATGAACCACAATTTGAGCAGCAGCTCGAACCACAGACTCAACCTGAAGCACAACTCGAGGTTCAACCCGAACATAAAGAGGATTGGAAACGCTTCGGGCTGGATATTCTTGAAACCATCGTCCTGGCAGTTGTGCTCTATTTCGGCATCAATGCCCTCTCGGCGCGCGTGCGAGTGGATGGCTTTAGCATGATCCCCACCCTGCAAAACGGTGAATATATCCTTGTCAACCGGCTGGCTTATAAAACTGGTCAACCCGAGCGCGGCGATATCATCGTCTTCAGCCTGCCTGCGGATAATGGACAGGATCTCATTAAGCGCGTCATCGGCTTGCCGGGTGAAACCGTGCATGTCAGCGATGGCAGTGTTACGATCAACGGTGTCAAACTGCAAGAGACCTATATCGCCCAGGATCCACTCTATTTTGGTGATTGGGCCGTCCCGGAAGGCTATCTCTTCGTGCTCGGTGACAATCGCAACGACTCGCGTGATTCGCATCAATGGGGCTTGTTACCGCTCGAAAATGTCATCGGTAAATCGGTGCTCATCTATTGGCCCCCACCTGAATGGAAGATCATTAACCATACCGAAGAAGTATTTACCACACAAGAACAGGGCTACTGAAATGAAAGAAAACAATTCAGCGCAAGCTTCCAAATCAATTCCCTGCAATGAATGCCCAGCCGGCAATATGCACATCCGGCATATTACTTATTTCACGTGGCTTGGTGAGGAACTGGTTACCGTTCCAAACTTCCCAGCCTGGGTATGTGACATGTGCGGCAAACGCGAATACGACCAAAGCGCCATCTCCTGGCTGAGCATGCTCCTCAACCCCGAAGCGGGACATCCAACCCGCCGCGTCAAACGAACCCCTCAGCCTGATCGGCGTAAACGGAACGTTCCACCCCTCATGCTTGATTAACACCGCAAGGGTACACACATCATGGATACTTCACAACGCACTTATCGCTTTTTACCTGCAGATGTATATATTGCGGGCTATCGCGTTGTGGGCAAGATCATGATTTCCACCAATGGCATCATGGGCGTTTTAAATGACACTACCAAGTCTCACCTGGAAATTCAGGATGCCCGGCTTGCCCGCATCCACATGCCCACCAAACTTGTGGATCACTTTGAAGTGGTCCGTTTGGTAAAAGCTCAGGTATTTGCTGTTTGTGCTGCGCGGCGTGAAGACCTGGGTCCCACCGCAGTCGTACGCGGCGGATATTCCAATATGGCAAATATTCCCGCACGTCTCACAACTAGTGTTTATGAGATCGAAGGGAAAATGGAAGTAGTCGGTCGTTTTGATTTCGTCACTTTGATCTCTGATAAAACCCGTAACTTCATCCCGCTCTTTGATGCCACATTGACTGCCATCCTGATCCCCAATCTTAAAGTGGAAAGTCCTGGTATTCTCTTCAACCGCGAAAAGATCGATATGCTGGCCCTGCTCAACCAACGCGCCAAAGAGGAAAAACCACCGACACCTCCCAGCGCAACAGGCTAGCACAACCACACTTCAATCCACAACAAACGCTTGACCATTATAAGGTGCGATGATAAAATCCCGCCCGCTTCACATAGTACCGCTAAGCGGTAAAAAGTGCCGCCCCCATCGTCTAGGGGCCCAGGACGCGACCCTTTCAAGGTCGAACCGGGGTTCGAATCCCCCGTGGGGGCACAAGCAGGTAACAGTCACCCCAAAGGTGGCTGTTACTTTTTATCGGACTAACAAGTTTCGCAATAATAATTAAGCGTTATAATCACCCTTCGGAGTTGATAATACATGCCACCTATTTTCCCTTTTACTGCCATTGTAGGACAAGAGCGCATGAAGCGTGCGCTGATTTTGAACGCTGTAGATACCCGCATCGGCGGTGTATTGATCCGTGGTGAACGCGGTACCGCCAAATCCACGGCGGCGCGCGCCTTAGCCGCATTGTTGCCCAAAGTCAAAGTTGTGGATGATTGCCGCTTCGGCTGCGACCCCGATAAGCCCAACACCTGGTGTACAGAGTGTAAAGAACGCTTTGCTGACAACAAAAAAATTCCCATGCATATTCGCACCACATCCTTTGTGAATCTACCCGTCTCTGCCACTGAAGATCGCGTGGTGGGCACATTGGATATTGAAAAAGCCATTCAAAGAGGCGAGCGTCATTTTGAGCCTGGCATTTTAGCTGGAGCGAATCGTGGATTGCTCTACATCGACGAAGTGAACCTGCTCGATGACCATGTGGTGGATGTACTTTTGGACTCCGCCGCCATGGGCGTCAACATGGTCGAACGCGAAGGGATTTCCTTCACCCATCCCGCCCGCTTCATTCTTGTCGGGACGATGAATCCTGAAGAGGGAGAGCTTCGGCCTCAGTTGCTTGATCGCTTCGCCCTCTCTGTGGATATCATCGGCATTCGTGATGCGCGTGAACGTGTCAGCATCATGGAACGCAACCTCGGCTTCGAACAGGACTCGGATGCATTTCGTCAGCAGTTCATGCCCAAAGAGGAAGAACTCTCCCACAAGATCGAGCGCGGACGTGAACTTGTGGGTCAAGTCACTCACACCAGCCGCGACCTGCTCTCCATCGCTGCGCTGACTTCATCACTTAATGTTGACGGTCACCGCGCGGACCTGGTGATTCTCAAAGCCGCGCGTGCGCAAGCTGCCTTCGAAGGCCGCACAAAGATCAATGACCACGATATCGCTTTGGCAGCCGAGTTGGCGCTCCCCCATCGCATCAAGCGGACACCCTTCCAGCAAGCCGAGATGACAACCGAACAACTGCAAGAACGCATCGAACAGCTGGCAGGCCAATCGGTCCCGAGCGAAGCGGAGTCTGAAGAGTCCGAATCGCAAGAAGGCAAATCCGAAGAAAAAAAAACTTAAAACTCGAAGATGAGCGTGACGAGGGTGCGCAGGAGGGCAAGCCCGAGCCGATGCCGCAGGATGTGTTTGCGAACACGAATGCGAATTGGTGGGAAGGCGGACAGAAGGTCAAGGCGGGCGAAAAATTCCAGCCGCGTAAGTTAAACACGCCGCTCGATAAACTCGCACGCAAACACGCGGGCAGACGGTCGCTCACCAAGACCGAGCGCAAACACGGACGTTATATCAAGGCTCGTCCCGCTGGCAACAAGAAAGATGACATCGCTTTCGATGCCACGATCCGTGCCGCAGCGCCATTTCAAAAACAACGCGTTGAAAAACGCAAACGACTAGCATTCGCCATCGAGTCATCGGACTTGCAACGCAAGATCCGTGTGAAGCGCGTGGCGAATCTCGTTTTATTCTTGGTGGATGCTTCGTGGTCCATGGCAGTTGCCGAGCGCATGAACGCAACCAAGGGCGCGATCTTATCCCTGCTCACGGATGCCTATCAACGCCGTGACCGTGTAGGATTGATCGTCTTCCAAAAAGACCGCGCCACACTCATATTACCCCCCACCAACTCTGTACAACTCGCTCAACGCGCACTAATGGACATCCCCGTCGGCGGAAAGACTCCGCTTTCAGCAGGCTTATTCCTGGCATCCGATGTATTGCGCATGGAAAAATTACATCATCCCGATGTGGAACCACTACTGATCGTGTTGACCGATGGAGCCGGAAACGTTTCGATCGGTGCCTTGCCCCCACAAGAAGAATCTTATAAATTCGCTGAACTGATCGCCCATGAGAAAGTAAAGAGCGTGGTCATCAACATGGAACACGCCGCCTTCGATCAGGGACTCGCCCAACAACTGGCAAATCACCTTAAAGCGCCGTGTTATGCGCTGAGTGAGCTAAAAGCAGAGAATTTGTATCACACGGTGAAAGAAGAAATGGCGAAGCCGATGAAGAAGTAGGAATAAACGAGACCTCCGAGTTCTTAAAGAACTCGGAGGTCTTATATTATTTATTCTTCAATCTCCCCAACATTCCCCGAATTGCAGAAGCAACCTCATCAGGCAAGCCATCCAGATTTGGATTGCGTTCCCCTACCAATACACGTAACAATACATTTCCCATTACGCTCATGGCGGGAATATCATCACGCGCCATTTGCTGGAAAGCAGTGAACAATTGCCCGCCCAATTCTTTATCACCTGTTGCCGCGCGCTCGACGAGTTCGAGCAGTTGCGGCAGGGTAACGCCTTGCTCTTGTTGGGGCCGATCATTGGCAGCAGAAGGTTGACTATCTTTTGCGACTTGCTGTCCATCGCCACCACTCAATGCCTGCAAAATACGGCGAATAATAAGCGCTTGAGTTCTTCCTAAACCTTCCGCCAATAATTCAAAATTACGTTCTCCTGCCACTAAACGTTGAAAAGCCTGTGCGCCTTTTTCCCATTCATCTGCACCTTGTATTTTTTGATATTCACGTTCCAAGTATGCTTTGGCTTCTTCATCACCATTCGCCGCTTTGACAATTGCCGCAATCAACGGCTCAAACTGTTTGATTTCATTGTCACTCCCCGCAAACGCCGCAAAGGACTCCTGCTCCTTGCGTCGCCACTCGCGGGCTTCGTTAATGTGTCCACGCTTTTCAGCGATTTGGGCAGCTGTACTATATCCTTTCACAGTGTTTTCAAAGTCTTGCACTGTTTCATAAAGTTTTATAGCAGTTTCAATATAAAATGCTGCATCGTTAAAACGACCAAGGCTTAATAAGCTCACGGCCAATGCGTGATTTCCGATAGCGATCAGTATCGAATTGCCTGATTTTTCTTGGATTTCCAACGCGCGTCTTGCCCATTTCTCACATTCATCAAAGCGTCCAGTACTATAAGCGACTTTACCGAGTTGGTTACAAAATTTTGCGGCTAACGCCCAATCACCCAGACTTTCACTGATGGCCAAACCCTGCTTGTGACACCGCTCGGCTTCGTCCCAGTCGAGAGCTTCCTCTGCCACTCTGCCCAACATGTGCCAGATGATTGCCTCACTCTGGTCTTCCCCCATGCGCTGAAAGAGACTCAACACTTCAAGATTTCGTTTGCGTGCTTCGTTCAGGTTGCCCTGTCTCATTGCGAGATTGCCGAGTTGACCGAGAATAGCGCTTTCGCTACGGTCATCGTGAATTTCACGCATAAATTTCAATGCCATTTCGGATTCAGTTTTTGCATTAGCATATTGCCCCATATTTGTTAATAAATCTGCTATATCCTTGTGATTGGCCGCGATATCGCGTCGAATGTTTTCAGTTTGGGCAAGAGTTTCTTCCAACACAATGGCGCGACGATGAGAGTCCATAGCGATAGAAAGACGTCCTTGTGCCCCCAAACAACGTCCCAAATAACCAAGTATCATTGCTTGATCATAACGCGTGTCATAATCCGCATCCCCTTCCAGCCGTGACAGTAAAGCACGGAAAACCTGCTCCGCCTCGCCCGCGTGTCCCTGCTGTAAGAGCCGCTCCCCACGCCCGCTTTCCATCAGGTACTCTCGCTTGGTGATTTTTCCACTCGTGTTTACCTGTGTACTTGTATGCTTTTCTACTTCTTTCGCAATCTCATCCATCTCCCGCCAGCGACCAAACACATTCAAAAACATGTTGATAAACTTCGCAAAGGTTACGGCTTCATCCAGCGCGCCTGCGGCAAGAGTCAGCTTGAGAGCGCGTTTCAGGTTAGGTAGTTCGCGCAATACAATCGAACGGGCTTCAAATGGATGTTGAGTGTCATCATCGTAGAGTTGGTTGGCAAATTGATAGTAAATGTTCCAATAGCGTTCTTCGATATTCGATATTTGAGATTCGGCGGTCGAATTATCGTTTATCGCTTTCAAATATGGCGCAAGCGTGGGGTGAAAGTGAATAAAAGGCACACTTATGCCAGAGATTTCTTCAATGCGAATCAAGGCAGTAGAAGTCAATTGTGGTTTGAGGGCGTTCCATGTTTCTTCTGGGATTTCGGTAATCGAAAGCAAAATAGGTTCAAGGGTCCCACCTTCAAATATCCACAGGCGCGAGAGCCAGTTCAGCGCATCCACGCCCAAACGGTCGAGCGAAAAGCGCAGGCTCACTTCCAGCGATTCGTTGCGTTCCTCTCCTTTACCAACTTGAATACTTGGCAAAATTTTCTGATACTGTTCTAATAATTCTTCGGCTTTGTATTTCCGCAACTGCGCTAGGGCAAGCTGCAAAGAAAGTGGATGGCCCTTTAGGAAAAATAACAATCCTTCCAATGGAACTCGAGAAGGACGTTTTATACTATGCGCTTCGAAAATTGCTGAAGCTAAATCAAGTGCATCGCTGGGAGCAAGTCCGGTTAATTCTTTACTAAGGCAGTTTATTCCGGGGGTAAAGAATACATGAGGAATTTCAGGGTTTCGAGTAGTAACTAAAAGGCAGGAACCGTTGACTGCCCATTTCGCACCTGCATCAAGCAGTTTCTGTAGTTCGTCATCTGAAAGTGGCGCATTGCCCTTCGGTAGAACACTCTCAAAGTTGTCCCAAACCACTAGTGTTGGAATGTCTTTTAGAGATTTTGCAATGGCTTCAACTTTATCACCGTCAAAAATTTGGAAATTATTCTGAACCAATGCATTACCTAAATTATCTATAGCTACTTCTGGCTTAATACCTTGTTCAAAAGAAATAAAGACTGCGCGTTCAAATAATCCCGTCCGTGTGAACCACTCAGCAGCTTGAGTAGCCAACGAGGTCTTCCCTTGTCCGCCAAACCCATTAAGAACAACAATGTGATGAGTGGCAAAAGCACGCTCTAGATCAAGGAGCTCACGTGCGCGTCCATGGAAACCATGGATCGGTGAAGGAGGAAATTGAGCATACTTATTAATATCTTTTTTTTCTTCAATTGCCTCGACAGGGAAGGTAATCATGTCAAGTGATTGAAAAGGTACAGCATCACCATGCTGCTGATACAGCACAGGCAAAAACCAATCATTCAATTCCAGGAAATCTGATTTACTTAATTTATCCAAAGATATGCGGCGAGTATCATAAATTAATTCACGGCGCGCAATATCAGTTGAGCGTGCAATACTTTGCCCATTCACGAGTGCCTTATAGAATTCAGCAATAAACCGTGATGCAGTGACCACAAGCACAGAGTGGCTCATGGAAAGTACGCCACCAATCCCTGCTTGCAAAAGTCTTGTGGCAACAGAAGAGAATGGACTGCTCTGGTCACCCTGAGCACTTTGACAGGCATTTAGCACCATAAGTGGTACACCACACTCTTGTAGTAGAACGCCAAGGCGGTTTGCATCGACCAAATCTACGCTTATATCATCATGTTCAAATACTAAATTGCCCAAGTCCCGTTTCTCTGTGATATACGCCATGTCCATCAAAATGCACAATATGATAAGGCTGCCCGATATCTTTAGCATTTTGAAGTGTCTCAGCAAATCTTCGAAGTGTAGGCGGACGCAAGAAATCCACCTTGACCTGCCCGGCAGTGATTAACGGCGTCAATGAATCCAGCACACCAAGTGCAATACTTCTCGGATCAACAAACCCTGCTTCTTCAGGTCGACTAATCACCATTAATACGCGCAATGGTAGTGAAAAACTCTCTATCGATGGTGTGTATTCCAAACGTACACGACGATAAAGCGAAATAGGTTTTTGAGGGCGAGTAACAAGGGGACCGGTATCTACTGCAAGCAGCTCCCATGGTAACCTTTGAATTTCCGGCTGGCTACTTTCAATGATAATTCGGCGTTGTGCCGCCTGAAAATCAATAAACTGTTGAAAAAATCTCCCAGCAGCACGGTCACTAAAAATAGCATCAAATAACGAACGTCCCCACGTTTCAAGTTTGGCTTCAATACCATGGGCGCGTTCCCGATCTATGTCTGTCGGCCATTTAGGGTATTCCTCTAAATACCAACGAATCTGACCAATCGCGTTATCATCAAGTGGATTTTTAAATTGACCAGTAGGTTGCCCCGATAATTCCGGACACCGTAGTTCGTAACTGATCGAGTCTGTCCCGACTATATTGTCAGACTCTTGAAAAGATATGGTGAGTTCGAGATGTCTTTCATCCATTTGAATTCTCCCAGCGAATAGATCGTAGAGGTTTTAATACTCAATTTTCACAACTCTCTTAGCGCAGCTTTGAGTTGACGAAGGAAGTGTTCGGGGTCAGTATTGGCTTCCATACTCAAGGTTCTTCCATCAGATAATCGAAGCAAAATCTGATTACCACGAGGTTTGATGTTTTTTAACCACTTAACAAGAATATCAGCAGTTTGAATTCCTCCAGCAACAAAGGAGACAACCAAAACCATTGCTCCAAAGTCGAAGTTTTGTGATTGAGGTTTTTCAACTGTTGCCAAAGACTTCAATTCTTGCTGCAATGCGTCAATATCCGACGAAGGCAGTTGCGAAGAGATTTCAATTCTTATACTTGACATAAATCCTCCAAGGTTTAGATATGAGTGTGTTTAAAATTATGGTTTTGATCCAACCACATAACGCAATCTTGCTTGCTCCGTCTCAGGTGGCGAGACTCGAATCCGTCCAAACCTGCCCTCGGCGTTCACGGTCAACTCAAAGGTGCCAAATGCAGTCTTCATTTCTGGAGGCAACGTCACAATGGCAAACATGCGGCGGCTTCCGGTCAATGGATATTTTGTATGCGTCGTATAACGCCAGCACAAACGCGGCTCTTGCAAACCTTCCACGCGAATCACTGGCACAACATAACCCATGTCAATTGTCGTTTCGGCTTTTGCCAGTGAAACATCCGTTGTGCCAAACTTGAAATCAGGACCAATACCAAGAGTAACCGAATTATTTTGCTCAACCATTTGCTCACGTGGATAGGCATCAAAGACCAAAGCATGTTTTCCACTTTGCTCACCAAAGGATAGGCAAAAATCCGCTGAGGTCACTTTCACATTGCCGCGCGGGCTGAGCGTGAAGGCAAGCTGTAATAAAATAAATAGAATCGATTATTTCCAAGAGGCGGCTTCCACTTCTCGCCCATCATTTCCCCATCTGCCCATTGAAAGGGCTCACCGATACTGGCAAGGACAGTTTCTGCGCTGCGATATGCAACCGCTGGCGCTTCCAGAGTCCCTTCCCAGAGATTTTTTGTCTCAACCGAACTGGAAATGTGCATAATGACCTACCTTTCCAATTACTTTACGCAACTTCGCTTATAGAAGCAAGTGAACAAAGGTACCTGTCATCATGACAAATAACATCAGGTTATGTAACAATAATCAAAAATCTCGGAGTTCCTTGATGACTCCGAGATTTAGTTTACTCCTGTTTTCATCCCCCTCCACAGTGATGATGCCAGAAGAACTGACAAGTTTTACGATCTTGACTTATACAAAGCGGACAGCGCCGCACCGATAGCTTGTGAAAGATCACCCAGCGCGGCCGGGACAATGCTAATGGCATCGCGCTGATAGGGCCACAGGTATTCACGAGCGGTGGAGCGCACGATGCTCAGGTAGCGTTCACGGAAGGCGGTGGAGGTCGCTTCGGGGTCCATCAGTCCGCCGCCGATGACGACATATTTAGGGTCGAGTGGCATGCACATATTAGCAACGTGCAAACCCATGGCTTTGGCTTGGAAGTCGAACAATTCGGTGGCGAGCTGGTCGCCTTTTTGAGCCAGTCCGCGCAGGGCGAAGGCGCGTTCTTTCATACTGAGCGTAGATTTCGCCAGTTCGTGATCGGGGTATTGCTCCAGCTTTTCAGCGAGCAGATAAGGCAAGCCTGCCAGACAAGTGTAGAGTTCGATACAGCCCCAGTTACGTCCACATCCGCAGGGATAGGCTTTCGCGCCTAGTAAATGCAAGGGCGCAGGCATGTGACCGCCCTCCATCCCGGCAAACGTGTCGCCATCCAATGCCAATCCGTTCTTGTTGATGTAGGCGCATCCCAACCCGGAGCCAGGGGCGAGCATAAGCACAGTCGCATTACTTTCGCCGCGCACGTGCTGGGCTTCAGCCACACCGCCCATATCGCCGTCATTGCCAACGGTCAATGGGACGGCACGTCCCGCGCGTTCGGAAAGCGCATTGCTGTACGCAGTATGCACATCGAACCCGGTAAAGCTATTCGGTAGGTTGGCAGAATTATCAAAAACGCCATAACGTTGAAATGGACCGGGAACAGCCAACCCCACCCCACCGACCTGGTCCCAGGTCAGTGAGTTTTGAGCAAGATAATTGTTGATCGCTTCGACCCAACTGAGTACAACAGTTTCAGGTCCGCTTGCTGAATTGGTGGAGGCTTGCAAAAGTTTTGTTGAGATGGTGGAACCGTCGCTCCAGACGCCACCCACCTTGGAGGTGGTTGCACCGCCATCGGTGCCAATATAAACAACTTTATTCATGATTTCTTTTCTGCCTTGTTAGTTAGTTTTTTTCTTCCGCTGGATTATAACAATACTTATTCCATCTTCCCCTTCATTAACTCATCCAACATGGATTCTGGAACCTGCACTGCGACCACTTCCCCACGCACGGTGACAATGCCATTTGCCATGAGCCATTCTTCAATAACGACTTTGCGTCCTTTGAGTTCTTTCACCCTGGCGCGGATCTCAAGTTCAACACCTAATGGCGTCGGTTTGTGGTAGTCCACATGCAAGGATGCGGTGAGGAAGCGCGTATTCGGTTCAGCATGTGGGTCTTGTTGCTTCAAGGTTTTAGACATCGCTGCGGCAGCTGTCCCTGTGCCGTGACAATCGATGAGGGAGGCAAGCAATCCACCGTAGACGTAACCCGGAACAGAAATATGATACAACTTGGGCATAAAGTGACAGACCGATTCGTCCCCATCCCAATACGATTTGATCTGGTGTCCGTGTTCGTTGAGTTTGCCGCATCCGTAACAGTGGGCTAAGGCGTCGGGGTAGTCGTCCTGGAAGGATTTTTGAAGCATGATAAGTTCCTTTTTGGAGTCAAATAGCTTGCTGTTTGAAAATGCAGGAGCAGGCTCCTGCATTCCAGAATCAGTGGAAGAAAAGTTATGGAGTAACAGCAGCAGATGTCGGCGAGGGAGGAAGCGACGTCGGCGTCCTTGTCGCAGTGGGGGTTCGAGTAGGCGATGGAATCTTTGAGGGAGTCAAAGTCACCGTAGGAATCACTGTCGGCGCATCGCCTTGTAAAATAAATTGATCAACCCTTTTCCAATCGAGCCCGACAAAGATCTGCACAACATACGTGCCGGGCAGCCATTCTTCAGCGGGCGCTTCCCATTCGGTGAAACCATAGCCGCCTACTTCCCCATCCCAGGGGATCGTATCGTAATGCACCAACTGACCATCACGATACCAGAGCGCGGTCCATTGCGAGCCGGGGATCATTTGATCATAAGTGAAGACCGCGCACATGTAGTCAATTGGATTTTGAAAAACGGTGGCAGCTTCGTATTCGTTGAAGTTGTCGCAATTGAGCGTGAATTGCAGCTGACTAAAAACCGCATTGGGATTTGGCGTCACATCACTTTCGAATAGCGCTTCGATGGCTAGCGGAATAAATGGCGTTGGCGTGATGGTGGGTGTATCAGTGATCGAGGGTGTGTCAGTGATGGTGGGTGACAATGTGATGGTTGGAGATAAAGTAATGGTGGGCGAAAGTGTGATGGTGGGAGTCAACGATGGCGTAAGTGACGGCGGGAAATATTGATAAGCGACCGGTTCGCCGTATATGTATAGCAACACACTACCTGATAACAACAGGAGCGCAACAAGCATCGTGTAAATCCCGCCTCTTTCGCGCTGACGTTTGATCCTGTAAAAGGTCATTTTCCTGGCTGACAGCCATGCGCGATAACCCGCGCGGAACACCAACAATGCTCCCAGCACGGATAACACAATAGCGGCGATGATGCCTGCACGAATATCCATAGTTAAGATTATAGCATGTTGGGATTATTCGTCCTGAGCGGAGGATTGAGCGCTCGTTGCGAAATCCGCAGACGAAGGACAAGTCATTTTTCAATTTATCTTATTCAACTGCGCTTCGACTGCGTTCACTCTGCGAGTACGATGTCGCTGTCGCTCGTCACTCCGCTCACATCGTCCCGACACTTGCACCAGCATGCAAGTGCAGGTGTGATTTTCGGGAGCGCGTACTACCTGTTTCGCGTGATGCGCGGCTGGACCCATAAGGTACGATCACCAGATGCATTGCCAAGCGAGAGCACGGTGAGCACGAATTTGACATCCTGCCCAGCCAGCGGACTGAGATCAAGATCGACGGTGAAATATTTTCCATCGTATTGTTCGCCGAATGCCCAGAAATCACGGACGAGTCCATCGGCGAGTTGATAATCCAGGCGGATGAGCACGCCACAAGAGGTAGCGCCACCTTCGCAACCGACGATGGTCTGGAAATGGTCGCCGTTCTGTACTTTGAAGGATGGATAGACCGCACGGATATAACCATTGTTGATATTTTGCGGAACCAGCAACAAGCTGGGATTCAGCGTAGTTGAACCATCTTCAAGTTTTGATCTGGCCTGCTTCAAGACAAAGCCATTGGCGTCTTTGTCAGTGCCGGGGCAGGGTAATGTTCCTACGCCGCTGAACCATTGGGCAGAACAGGCGTTGGCGGCAAAGTCATAGGTCGTTCCGTTGATCGCAGGCGCTTTGACCTTAATGGCAACCCAGAAGGGTTTATTGGCAGTGGCAGTTGTTCCAAACAACTCACCCTTTTCATTCTTAATAAACCAGTTGCCACGATAATCTTTTTCGATGAGCGGCGCAGTAAAGTTCATGACGATATCGATCGTTTGTCCCGGTGCAACTTCAGTGGGAAGCGGCATATTATTCTGTCCACTCATCAAATCACCACTGCCTAATACAATGCGGTAATTTTTCGTCCATGTACAAGTGCCGTTGTTCTTCAAACGCCAGACTTTTGTGAACTGTGATTGCGGCGAGAAGACCGAGCCATCGGGAACAGTTAGGTCGCTGATGAACTCAATGCGGTCACAGCCACGATTGGCGGTTGGGGTCGGTGATTGGAACGGAGTCCGCGTGGGGGTGGGTGTTTTGGTCGGTGTGCGGGATGGTGTGAAGGTTGCCGTTGGTGTACGCGACGGCGTTGAAGTTGGAGTTCGTGACGGCGTTATCGACGGTGTAAAGGTCTTCGTTGGTGTACGTGATGGTGTGAAGGTGAACGTTGGCGTGTTGGTAGGTGTCTTCGTCGGCGTGAAGGTTTTGGTAGGCGTATTCGTAGGTATACGCGTCGGCGTGTTTGACGGTGTTTGAGTCGGTGTGTTGGTTAACGTTTGCGAAGGCGTAGCCGTAGCAGTTAGTGTTGGCGTATTGCTCGGTGTCAACGTTGGGGTGAAAGTCCTAGTTGGGCGCGGCGTGCGCGTTGGCGTGAAGGTCTGGGTCGGGCGTGGTGTGCGCGTGGGCGTGTTAGTCGGAGTCCGTGTGGGGGTAAATGTCAATGTGGGCGTGCTCGACGGAGTTTGCGTCGGGGTATTAGATGGCGTAAAGGTCAACGTCGGAGTCAGTGATGGAGTCAGCGTTGGGGTGAATGTTTTGGTCGGGTGCGGTGTGCGGGTCGGCGTGTTGGTCGGCGTCCGTGTGGGCGTGCTTGACGGGGTTTGAGTCGGCGTATTGGACGGCGTGAAGGTCAACGTCGGCGTGAGCGATGGAGTCAATGTTGGCGTAAAGGTCCTGGTCGGGCGCGGTGTTAATGTTGGGGTAAAGGTCTTGGTTGGGCGTGGTGTCCGCGTGGGCGTGTTCGTCGGAGTCAACGTTGGGGTGAACGTCAACGTGGGGGTACTCGATGGCGTTTGCGTTGGGGTGTTAGATGGCGTGAAGGTCAACGTCGGTGTAAGGGACGGAGTCAATGTTGGCGTAAATGTCTGGGTCGGGCGCGGTGTGCGAGTCGGCGTGTTGGTCGGCGTCCGTGTGGGCGTGCTTGACGGGGTTTGAGTCGGCGTATTGGACGGCGTGAAGGTCAACGTCGGCGTGAGCGATGGTGTCAACGTTGGCGTGAACGTTTGGGTCGGGCGTGGCGTGCGGGTGGGCGTGTTCGTCGGAGTCCGTGTGGGGGTGCTTGACGGGGTTTGAGTCGGCGTATTGGACGGCGTGAACGTCAACGTGGCCGTGCTTGATGGCGTTTGAGTCGGCGTGTTGGATGGCGTGAAGGTCAGCGTTGGTGTGTTGCTAGGAGTCAACGTTGGCGTGAAGGTTTGGGTCGGGCGCGGTGTCCGCGTGGGCGTGTTCGTCGGAGTCCGTGTGGGGGTGCTTGACGGGGTTTGAGTCGGGGTGTTGGATGGCGTGAAGGTCAACGTTGGTGTATTGCTAGGAGTCAACGTTGGCGTGAAAGTCTTGGTCGGGCGCGGTGTTAACGTTGGGGTAAAGGTCTTGGTTGGGCGTGGTGTGCGCGTGGGTGTGTTCGTCGGAGTCAGCGTTGGGGTGAACGTCAACGTCGGAGTACTCGATGGCGTTTGAGTCGGGGTATTGGATGGGGTGAAGGTCAGCGTTGGTGTGAGCGATGGTGTCAACGTTGGCGTGAAGGTTTGGGTCGGGCGTGGCGTGCGGGTGGGCGTGTTCGTCGGAGTCCGTGTGGGGGTGCTTGACGGGGTCTGAGTCGGGGTGTTGGATGGCGTGAAGGTCAGCGTTGGTGTGTTGCTAGGAGTCAACGTTGGCGTGAAGGTCTGGGTCGGGCGTGGCGTGCGGGTGGGCGTGTTAGTCGGTGTCCGCGTGGGTGTGCTTGACGGGGTTTGTGTCGGCGTATTGGACGGCGTGAAGGTTAGCGTCGGTGTGAGTGACGGTGTCAACGTCGGGGTGAAGGTTTTGGTCGGGCGCGGTGTGCGGGTTGGCGTGTTAGTAGGTGTGCGTGTGGGAGTAAACGTCAACGTTGGTGTACTTGAAGGAGTCTGAGTCGGCGTATTGGATGGTGTGAAGGTCAACGTCGGTGTGAGTGACGGTGTCAACGTTGGGGTGAATGTCTTCGTTGGGCGCGGTGTGCGCGTGGGCGTGTTGGTCGGAGTCCGCGTGGGGGTGAACGTCAATGTCGGCGTGCTTGACGGTGTTTGCGTTGGGGTATTGGATGGCGTAAAGGTTAGCGTCGGTGTGAGTGACGGCGTCAACGTTGGGGTATAGGTTTGGGTCGGACGCGGTGTACGGGTCGGCGTGTTGGTCGGGGTCCGCGTGGGTGTGAACGTCAACGTAGGCGTACTGGACGGAGTCTGAGTCGGGGTCCTGGTAGGCGTGAATGTCAACGTTGGGGTAAGTGATGGTGTCAACGTTGGCGTAAAGGTCTTGGTTGGGCGCGGTGTGCGAGTGGGTGTGTTGGTTGGAGTCCGCGTTGGGGTGAATGTCAACGTGGGAGTAAGAGACGGGGTTTGAGTCGGGGTATTGGTCGGTGTAAAAGTCAACGTCGGTGTGAGTGACGGTGTCAACGTCGGGGTGAAGGTTTTGGTCGGGCGCGGTGTGCGGGTTGGCGTGTTAGTAGGTGTGCGTGTGGGCGTGAACGTCAACGTTGGTGTACTTGAAGGAGTCTGAGTCGGCGTATTGGTTGGCGTGAAGGTCAACGTCGGTGTGAGGGACGGCGTCAACGTTGGGGTAAAGGTTTGGGTTGGACGCGGTGTGCGCGTGGGCGTGTTGGTCGGGGTCCGTGTAGGAGTGAACGTCAACGTGGGAGTAAGAGATGGGGTTTGAGTCGGAGTAAGGCTCGGGGTGAGAGTCGCTGTATAGGTTGGCGTGGCAGTTTTGGTCGGGGTCCGACTCGGGGTCATCGTCGGCGTGAAAGTTTTTGTTGGGGTAAATGTCGGCGTTAGCGATGGTGTGAGGGTAAACGTCGGAGTCGCAGTTGGGCTCGGCGTAAAGGTTAAGGTGTTCGTTGGTGTGAGGGACGGCGTAGCACTGGGCGTGTAGGTTGGGTCCAGACAAACGGGAGTTGAGTCACTGCGGCTGAGGGGCGCGCGCGTGTCCCCGTATTCATCATAGATCTTGACGAATTGAACTTCGGGGAATTGTTTGAGGTTGAGCATCAGCGGGAGCGCAATGGTGTAGAGTGTGCCGTTCGATTGGCAGCTGCCCGCGAGATAAACATGCGCGACGCCATCAGCAAAGGCAAGTTTGCTATAGCCAGTGAAACCATTGAGCACGAGCGCGAGTCCCTGGTTGCGTTCGACAGCGCCCGGGCCTTTGAAGTATTCATCGAGGACGGCGCCGATCAAATTCTTTGAGGAGGGGACAAAGCGCGTTGCGGCAACCTCATACGGAAGTTGCCCGGCGATCAAGCGGTCGTTATCTGTGAAGTAGACATTGACCTTTACAAATTGAGGCGTGCGGGTCGGCAATGGCGTGAGTGTGGCTGTAGGTGTGTGACTCGGCGTAAAGGTAGGTGTAACAGTTGGCGTGTTGGTCTTGGTCGGTGTATGTGACGGTGTCAGGGTTGGCGTAAAGGTTTTCGTCGGCGTGTGTGAAGGCGTCAACGTGAATGTCGCGGTTTTCGTAGGGGTCTGCGATGGGGTTAGTGTAAATGTCGCTGTGTGCGTGCGCGAAGGTGTGACCGTAGCCGTCAACGAGGGTGTCAGTGTGGGTGTGAAG
>Ga0210377_10000866_pt1 | contig 28589 bp, 22 predicted proteins | sample PLM4_65_b1redo_FD_155480 | JGI IMG/M metagenome (GOLD analysis project Ga0210377, IMG submission 155480) | Groundwater sediment microbial communities from an aquifer in East River, Colorado, USA - PLM4_65_b1 redo | ecosystem: Environmental > Terrestrial > Soil > Riparian zone | place: USA: East...
AACGCGGTCGATCCGGACTGTGTCAATGCGACGATCGCCTTTACCTTCAAATGTGATGCAGCGAACAGTGCCGACATCGCGATGGACTGGTCGATACGCGTGAACTTTTGAGCAGCAGAGCGGCGGTTTATCGTATGGTCTTCGTCTACGGTCTCTGCTTTAAGACAAATCCGTGCCATCGCTTCGATGGTTTCGACCGGATAGTCGCCTACCGCAGTCTCTGCCGACAACATCACCGCATCAGTGCCATCCAATACCGCGTTCGCCACATCGGACACTTCCGCACGCGTCGGGATAGGATTGGTGATCATCGATTCCATCATCTGTGTGGCGGTAATGACCAGGCGGTTCTTCATGCGCGCCATGTTGATCATGCGCTTCTGCAAACCCGGCACTGCGGCATCGCCGACTTCCACGCTCAAATCGCCGCGCGCGACCATGATGGCATCCGAAGCATCGATGATTCCGGCCAGCGCCGGGATCGCCTCGGCACGTTCGATCTTGGCCATCAGCATGCTCTTGCCGCCCGCCGCGTGCATCAGCTCGCGCGCCAGGCGCATGTCGTCGCCGCTGCGCGGAAACGACACGGCCAGATAGTCCGCCTTGATCAGTGCCGCGGTCCTGATGTCTTCCTTGTCCTTGTCGGTCAGGGCGGGTGCGGTCAGTCCGCCACCCTTGCGGTTGATGCCCTTGTTGTTGGACAACACTCCGCCGCGCACCACCTTGCAGACGACTTCCTGGCCTTTGACTTCAGTGACCAGGAATTCCAGCATTCCGTCGTTGAGCAACAGCACCGAGCCTTTTTTGACATCTCTGGGCAGGTCTTTATAGTCCAGGCCGACGCGCTGCTGGTTGCCCAGCCCTTCCAAAGCGGCGTCAAGTATGAAGATGTCGCCATCGTTCAGGATGATCTTGTCGTTCTCGAATTTGCGCACCCGGATCTTCGGGCCTTGCAGGTCGGCGAGGATACCCACTGTGCGGCCCACTGCTGCCGCTGCCGCGCGCACTGTCTCGGCGCGTTTCTGGTGATCCTGCGCGGAACCATGCGAAAAATTCATGCGTACCACATCGACACCGGCCCGTATCATTTTCTCAAGCACTTTCTGGTCGCTGGAAGCCGGCCCCAGCGTTGCAACTATTTTGGTTCTGCGCAGCATGTGTTCCTTATCCGTTAATTAACTACCCTGTCCACGAAAGGCACGAAAAATGGATTCGATCGCAAAGCTTGTTCGTGCTTTTCGTGTCTTTCGTGGACAATGCCCTGGTTATTGACTGGCACGTTGTTCCAAAATTTCTACCGCGGGCAATTTCTTGCCCTCGAGGAACTCCAGGAACGCCCCGCCCGCAGTAGAGATATAGGACACCTTGTCATATATGTCGTATTTCTGGATCGCGGCAATCGTGTCACCGCCGCCGGCCAGCGTGAAGGCATTGGTTTCGGCGATAGCCCTGGCAACGGTCTTGGTACCCTCGCCGAACTGGTCGAACTCGAACACACCGACCGGACCGTTCCATACCACCGTCCCCGCCTTCATGATGATGTCAGCCAATTGTTGCGCACTCTTCGGCCCGATGTCGAAGATCATGTCGTCGTCGGTCACGTCACCGGCATCTTTCAGCACAGCCGGTTCGCCGGCATCGAATTTCTTTCCGACCACCACGTCCACGGCGATCGGAATGGTCGCGCCACGCGCCTGCATCTTGGCCATCAGCGCCTGTGCAACAGGGACCAGGTCATCCTCGCACAGTGACTTGCCAACGTTCTTGCCGGCGGCCTTGAGAAAGGTGTTGGCAATGCCGCCGCCGACCACGAGTTGTTCGCACTTCTCGGATAGCGATTCCAGCACCGTCAACTTGGTTGATACTTTGGAGCCGCCGACGATCGCAACCATCGGACGTGCCGGACTGAGCAGCGCCTTGGTCAATGCTTCCAGTTCCTGGGTAAGCAAAATTCCGGCGGCGGCTACCGGCGCATATTTGGCCACGCCATGCGTGGAAGCCTCGGCGCGGTGAGCGGTGCCGAATGCGTCCATCACGAACACATCGCACAAGGCGGCATATTTTTTCGCGGTATCTTCCAGGCTTTTTTTCTCGCCCTTGTTGAAGCGGCAATTTTCCAGCAGCACCAATTCGCCATTGGCGACGCTGAAACCGCCATCGACCCAATCCCTGATCAGGCGCACCGGCTTGCCCAACTTGTTGGCGATCACGTCGGCAACCGGTTTGAGCGAATTCTCTTCGGAGTAGATCCCTTCTTCAGGACGGCCCAAGTGCGATGTCACCATCACGCGAGCGCCTGCTTTCAGCGCGAAATCGATAGTCGCCATCGAGGCGGTGATGCGCGCATCGGAAGTTACTTTGCCATCCTTGACTGGCACGTTCAAATCCGAACGGATCAGGACGCGTTTGCCCCTGAGATCCAGATCGGTCATTTTGATTACGGACATTTCATTCTCCTGAATTTATGCAAGCGGTAAGGGTTGGTCAAAAGCCAAGTCTTGCGGCTTACAAAGGAATGCTTTGTGAAGCGTGATGCCCACCCGGCCTTATGCGCAAGGCGGGAACAACATTTCACGTTTTACACTTCACATTACACCGGCTTATTTTGCGATGTGGTTCACCATGCGCATCAGGTTGCAGGTGTAGCCGTATTCGTTGTCATACCAGGCAACCACCTTGACGAAAGTCGGATCCAGAGCGATGCCTGCTTCGGCATCGAACACGGATGGAGTGGTCTGGCCGCGGAAATCGGTGGAAACCACGGATTCCTGGGTATAACCAAGCACACCTTTCAACGGACCGCTTTCAGAAGCGGCCTTCATGGCCTTGCAGATCTCCTCATAAGTAGCAGCCTTGTTCAACTCGACCGTCAGATCAACCACAGAAACGTCGGAAGTCGGCACGCGGAAGGCCATGCCGGTCAGCTTGCCCTTGAGTTCCGGCATCACGACACCAACGGCTTTGGCCGCCCCGGTCGAGGATGGAATGATGTTTTCCAGGATGCCGCGACCACCGCGCCAATCTTTGCTGGACGGTCCATCGACTGTCTTCTGTGTCGCGGTTGCAGCATGCACCGTGGTCATCAGGCCGCGCTTGATGCCGAATTTATCATGCAACACCTTGGCGACCGGCGCCAGCGCATTGGTGGTGCAGGACGCGGCCGAGACGATGCTTTCGCCCTTGTAGCTGGTGTGGTTCACGCCGTACACGAACATCGGCGTGTCATCCTTGGAAGGCGCGGATTGAACCACCTTCTTGGCACCCGCGTCGATGTGCTTCTGGCAGGTTTCCTTGGTCAGAAAGAAGCCGGTGCATTCGATCACGATGTCTACTTTCGCTTCATCCCACTTAAGGTTGGCGGGATCACGTTCGGAGGTAAGACGGATGGACTTTCCGTTGACGACCAGATTTTTGCCGCTCACGGAAACATCGCCATTAAAACGGCCATGCACAGAGTCGAACTTGAGCATGTAGGCCAGATAGTCCGGCTCCAGCAGGTCATTGATGGCCACGACTTCGATTTCAGGAAAATCCTTTGCCGCTGCGCGGAACACCATGCGTCCTATGCGACCAAATCCATTGATGCCTACACGAATTGCCATTTTATTCTCCCCCGGTTTAAATAATAAAAATCGTCGGCGTAACTTATCAAAATATTTTTACTGCAACACGCTCTTTACAGCTTTGACGACGTTATCAGCAGTAAAACCAAAGTGCTTGAACAACTCCGGCGCGGGTGCGGATTCGCCGAAACTATCCATGCCAACCACTGCGCCATCCAGGCCCACATACTTGTACCATCCGCCGGTGACACCTGCTTCGACCGCAACGCGCTTTACGCCCTTGGGCAACACGCTGTCCCTGTAAGCCTGATCCTGCTTGTCGAACACGCTGGTGGACGGCATGGAAACTACGCGCACCTTGATGCCGTCGGCAGCCAATGCTTTTTGCGCGTCCATCGCCAGACCCACTTCTGAACCGGTAGCAATGATCACTGCCTGTGGTTTACCCCCCGCTGCTTCGGACAACACATAAGCGCCTTTGCTGATGTTGGCGATCTGCGCAGCATCGCGCTTCTGAAATGCAAGATTCTGGCGGCTGAAGATCAAACAGCTCGGGCCGGTCTTACGCTCCACAGCCGCCACCCAGGACACGGCGGATTCGACCGTATCGCAAGGGCGCCATATATCCATGTTGGGAATTAAACGCAGTGTCGCGGTTTGCTCGACCGCCTGGTGGGTTGGGCCATCTTCGCCCAAGCCGATAGAATCATGCGTGTAGACAAAGATCACACGCTGCTTCATCAGTGCCGACATGCGCAACGCATTGCGCGCATATTCGGAGAACATCAGGAAGGTGCCGCCGAACGGCAGGAAACCACCGTGCAAGGCCATCCCGTTCATGATGTGCGACATGCCGAACTCGCGCACGCCGTAGCTGATATAGTTGCCGATGCCTTTGCCGCGGACGTGTTTGCAGCCGGTCCAATTGGTCAGGTTGGAGCCTGTCAGGTCAGCCGAGCCGCCGAGGAATTCCGGTAATGTCGGAGCCAGGGCGTTGATGGCGTTCTGCGAAGCCTTGCGCGTGGCGATAGTTTCGGCTTTTTCATTTGCCTTGGCGATCGCTTCGGCAGCATGCGCTTTCCAGTTGGCGGGTAGTTCACCTTTGATACGACGCTCGAATTCGGCAGCCTCTTTCGGGAACGCGGCCTTGTATTCGGCAAACTTGTTGTTCCACAACTTTTCCAGACCCTCACCCTTGGTGCGTGCATCCCATGCTTCGTAGACATGCTTGGGGATTTCGAAGGGGGGATATTTCCAGCCGATATGCTCGCGTGTCGAGGCGACTTCGTCATTGCCCAGCGCCGCGCCGTGCACGTCATGGGTGTCGGCCTTGTTCGGCGAGCCCATGCCGATGATGGTCTTGCAACAGATCAGCGTGGGTTTGTCGGTGACCTTCTTGCCGGCATTGATCGCGTTATTCACTGCTTCCGGATCGTGTCCTTGCACATTGGCAATGACATGCCATCCGTATGCTTCGAAACGCTTGGCGGTGTCGTCGGTGAACCAGCCGTCCACATGGCCGTCGATCGAGATGTTGTTGTCGTCCCAGAACGCGATCAGCTTGCCCAGACCCCAGGTGCCGGCCAGCGCACAAGATTCGTGGGAAATGCCTTCCATCATGCAACCGTCACCCATGAACACGTAGGTATGGTGATTGACGATCTCGTGACCGGGCTTGTTGAATTCTGCAGCCAGCAATTTTTCCGCCATCGCCATGCCCACCGCGTTGGTGATGCCCTGGCCTAACGGGCCTCCAGTAGTTTCAATGCCGGGGGTATAACCATATTCCGGGTGACCCGGAGTCTTGGAGTGTAGTTGGCGAAAACGCTTCAGCTCTTCCATAGGAAGGTCATAACCTGATAAGTGCAGCAGCGCATAGACCAGCATAGAGCCGTGGCCGTTGGACATCATGAAGCGGTCACGGTCCGGCCACTTGGGGTTTGCCGGGTTATGGCGCAGGTGGCGGTTCCACAGCACGTCGGCGATTTCTGCCATACCCATTGGTGCGCCGGGATGACCGGAGTTCGCTTTTTGCACGGCATCCACTGCCAGCATGCGTATCGCACCGGTTATGTCATTGAATTTGGGCGGGGTGATGCTTCGTGCTGCAGCCATTTCCTGTTACCTCCTAAGCATCCTTGGCGGGATTGGTTATTTGATTAGCGCACTTATAAATTGAATATATATGGCGCCTTGGTATATGTTTGGGCCGGCAATTATGCCGTAGCCCCTCGATTAGGGCAACAGTCCCTGATATCGGCTGATTGGTCAGGATTCGTCTTCACTGCCCTTTTTCGGGAATTTGATGCCGAGTTGCTTGAGTTTTCGGTACAGGTGGGTGCGCTCCAGGCCGACCTTCTCGGCTACGCGCGCAACATTGCCGACTTCCTTGCGCAAATGGTAGTCGAAGTAAAGCGCATCGAAATGATCTCGCGCCGCACGTAATGGCAAATCGAGCGTCAGGGAAATATGCTGCACCTGACCATCTGCATGGATTGTGTATTGTTGGCTCTGGGGCCCGGGAGCAGCTATTTGCATTTTTGGCGTACCCTCCTTGATGGACTTGGCCACCGTGTCCAGCAGTTTTTGCAGTGCAATGGGCTTTTCCAGAAAATCCACCGCACCGATACGGGTCGCTTCGACTGCCGTCTCTATCGTGCCGTGGCCCGACATCATCACGACCGGCATGGTCAGCAAATCCTGTTCGACCCACTCTCTGAGCAAGGTTATGCCATCGGTTTCAGGCATCCAGATGTCGAGCAGAACCAGATCGGGTTCATGTTCGTTCCGGTATGCGCGGGCCTGTTCGGCATTTTCTGCCACATGCACCTGATAACCTTCATCAAACAGGATTTCTGATAACAGTTCGCGGATGCCGATCTCATCATCCACCACCAAAATCTCATTGCTGCCCATCACACCTCCTCTGCCAACGGCAGAGCGATACTGACACGCGCTCCGCCAGCCGGTTTATTTTCTATGGCAATGCGCCCGCCATGTTCTTCCACGATTTTTTTCACAATGGCCAATCCCAGGCCGGTACCTTTGGTTTTGGTCGTTTTGTACGGCTCGAACGCGTCAGAAAGTACATTCTCCGAAAATCCCGCCCCATTATCCTCGACATACAGATTGATTTCTCCATTGTGCGTTTCGGTATTCAGCGTTATTAGCGGATGCTCGATTTCCTGCAACGCGTCCTGCGCATTCTGCAACAGGTTGTGAATGATCTGCCGGAGGCGGGTTGCATCACCGTTGACCTCGCTCTTTTCCGCTTTCAGATTCAACACGATGGGAACGACATTCGCTTCGTACAGACCCAATACTTCTTTGATCAGTTTGTGCAAATCCAGTTGCGACAACTTCAAAGCCGGGCCGCGCGCATAATTGGCGAAGTCATTCACCATGTTTTTCATAGCTGCGACCTGGCTGACTATGGTTTGCGTGGCATGTCGCAACAGCTTGGCTCCTCCCTCGTCGAGTTTGCTGCTGAGTTTGTGCTGCAAACGCTCCGCCGAAAGCTGGATCGGGGTCAGCGGATTCTTGATTTCATGTGCCAGGCGACGTGCCACTTCGCCCCAGGCAGCCTGACGTTCGGCCTGCAGCAGATGACTGATATCGTCGAACACCACCACATAACCTGCCCCGGATCCCGGTGGAAGACGCGTTCCGCGAATCAGCAGAATTTGATTGCCATTCCTGCTCATCCGTTCTATTTGCCGCTGCCATTCGCCATTGGGTACTTCAGCAAATGCTTCGCTGATTGTTTTGCAGAACGAACTGAGCAGCGTGAATCTCTCTGCGATCTGCTCCATAGTCTTGCGCTGCATTTCGTGCAACGGCGCCCCCAGGATTTGCACCGCGCTGGTATTTACCGAGCGTAATCGCAGATTATCCTCGAGGCCCAACACACCCGAAGAAAGGTGGGTCAATACGCTTTCCAGATATCCCTTGGCGCGCATCACCTGGCGCTGCTGCAATTCGCTGGCAGTCTTGGCGTCGGACAACTGGCGTATCATCTGGTTGAACAAGCCGGTCAATGCACCCAATTCGTCGCTGCTGCGTATAGGATATTGTCCGGTAAAGTCACCCTGTGCCACTGCCCGTGTTCCCTCCGCTAGCGCCTCAAGCGACGAACCCAATCTTTCACTGAGAAAAAAGGCCACCGATACCGCCGTCAACACCACCACCAACAATGACAGCGTCAAAGTGATCGCATACAGCCGTTTCAGGCCAGTCCGTGAAAACGTCAGTTCCTGATAGTCCCGATATACTGTCTGTACGGTCTCGGCATCTTCCTCGATCTTTTTCGGAACCGGCTGGGTGAATTGCAGCACATAGTTAACGCCGCTCCACGCACTGGAATTCACCGTCACCAGCGAGCGCAACGTCAATCCCCTGTTCGGCAGGGTATCGATCACTGCATATTCGCCTTTGTCCAGCGTCAGCCTCATCAGTTCGCCATCCGGCAGGTCGGGCAATTGCGCGTTGCTGCCTGATGAGAACGCGATCAAGTTACCCTTGATAGAGAACAAGGCAGCTTCCTGCGCCACTTTCTCATCCACCAGCTGGTCCAGCGCCTTTTGATATTGCCTCGGATGTTTTTCGGCCAGCAACAAGGCGGTGAATTTGGCCTTTTTGGCAAGCTCATTCAAACTGTTTTCGAGCCCGCTCCTGCCGAGATTGAGACCGCCCTCCAGCGCTTTCTCGACACGCACGTCAAACCAGGACTCGATACTCTTGTCCAGAAATTGCACCGATACCGCATAGATCAAAATGCCCGGCAACACCCCGATCAGCGTAAAAAACGTCACCAGGCGCAAGGTCAGCTTGGCGCCGAACACCTTCTTCTTCAGTTTGACGCGCAAGCGCCACAGTTGATAACCGGACAGCGCCATCAAGCTCAACGCCAGCAGGCCGGTCAATCCGAGCAGGGCATAATAGTTGACGGAAAAAACATCGGTGTTGGCGCTGCTGCCTGACAACAATACCAGCAACGCTACGGCGAGCACCACGCTGAGCAGGATAAGATTTTTCACCTAGCCATCACTCCGTCCCGGCCGGGTTACTCACAGTCATTGCCTCCGGACTGATCTCCCATCGATACCAACCGGAATTGAGCGTCCAGTCGCTTCCGGACAACGCGTTCACTTGCAAAAGCTTGGGCAGCTGCGCGTTGTCCAGCCGCAAACGCACCGCCGCAATGTAGTTGCCTTCCCTCTTAATCCACTTCGTCCAATCCGCGATATAGCCTTCCTCTTTCTTCAACAATTCGGCGGGGATGGCGGGGGAATTTTGCCTGGCCAGTATGTTCAATGCATCTTCAAGGCTTGCGAAGTTCTGGAATAAAGAGCCGCGCGAGATACGATACTGTCGCGTCAGCACATTATAGGAAAGCTTGATGGTCTGCTCCCCCTGAAAAACGTCTTCATCCATCCAGTACCAGCGCGGGCGTGTAAGCGAAAATTCACCTACAAAATATAACGGTATGCCGCGTGACAATGCCTGCTGCATCACCTGAGTCAGGCCGATGTCATAGCTGGCCGATAGATGATAGCCATCCTCGTCCAGGCGCACTTCCGCCTTGTTGACGTATATACCCTCCGCATAGGCAGCAGCTGTCAGCAAGACGTACACGACAACACCGCGAAACGACGCGCTAATCAATTTTTTGCAGCAACGCATAAAAGAAACCGTCATGCTGGTCATTGGGCAACAATTGTCCTTCGCTCTTTTCAGGCAGCATCACCGGCAATCGAAGCGCATCCGGTTGTTGCGCAAGAAACGCCTTGATGACCTGTTCGTTCTCCTGTTGAAACACCGAACAGGTGGCATAGAGCAATTTACCATCTTGCTCGATCAGTCGCCACAATGAACTCAGGATACCAAGCTGTTGCACGGCGAACCCGGCAATATCCGCGCGGCGTCGCAACCACTTTATGTCGGGATGGCGGCGCACCACCCCGGAAGCAGAACAGGGCACATCTGCCAAAATGCGCTGAAAGACTTTGCCATCCCACCATGAATCAGGATCGGCTGCATCCCCGGCCACAAGCTGTGCGGTCAGCCCCAGGCGCTGCAAATTTTCCGCAACTCGTTGCAAACGTTTTTCGTCTTTATCCAGCGCCATCAACTCTACCGTTGCCAGTTCCAAAATGTGCGCCGTCTTGCCGCCCGGAGCGGCACAGGCATCCAGCACCCTCATCCCGTCGTGAACATCCAGCAGACGTGCAGCAAGCTGCGCGCCGGCGTCCTGCACCGATACCATTCCGTCATGAAATCCCGGCAACCTGTCCACCGAAACCGGCTTATCCAGCTGTAGCGCATCCGGATTTATGACCTTTGCAGACATATGATGCTGCGCAAGCAATTCAAGGTAATCCGAGGTAGAGCTGCGTCGCTGGTTGACTCGCAACGTCATCGGCGGATGCCGATTGCCTGCTTCAAGCAGTGCGGGGCTAAGCTCGCCATATTGGGTTTGCAACTCGTCTATCCACCACTGCGGATAGCTGTATTTCCCTTCCGGATGCTGTGCTGCCTGACTGATCAATATCGATTGGTTGCGCAAAAAATTTCGCAGTATGGCGTTCACCAGACCGCTCACACGCGGATTCAAGGTTTGTGCGGCGCGCACCGCATGATCGACCACCGCATGCTGCGCCGATTTACCGTACTGCAACTGATACAGAGCGACCAGCAACAAGAACCGTACCCGCTCGTCCTGCAAAGGCTTGTGCAACAACATATCCAGTACTGCCTGCAACTGCCCGTAGAAGCGCAGCGTTCCATAGCTCAGATCCTGCAGGGCAGCTCGCTGCGCCGGCGTCCAGGCTTTATTGTTGCGCAGCGATTCCTCCAGTGCCTGATTGAGATTGCGCCCGTTAACCAGCACTTGCTGAACGACGGTGCAGGCGGCTATTTGGACGAACTGCATCTGGGCACCTCTAAAAATCCAGATTCCATCCCAACTGCTGTGTTGCGGAACAAAATTTCTTGCTTACATATAACCCATATGCGGCGCGGCGAAATTTTTCCCGCGCCTTGCATTTGGGTGAACTCTGAATTTTTAGAGGCGCCCATCTAACTTGCTGACAAACTGTCGCCAATCCTGACAGGCATGGCTTGCATGAACTGGAGAGCAGGTTGTGGCTTGCCGCCGGGACGCTGCAACACTTCAAGCCGCAACGCGGCCGTGCCGCACGCCACCGTGATGCCGCGTTTATCCGTGGCTAGCACTTTGCCCGGTTCGCCATGCTCGTCCGCACACAACGCGGCCTGCCATATTTTAATTGTCACTCCGTTCAATTCTGCAAAACAAACAGGGAAAGGATTGAAGGCGCGCACCGCGCGTTCGATCAGCCGAGCATCCTGATGCCAGTCTATCCGGGCTTCGCTCTTGAGCAATTTGGGAGCGTAACATGCTGCACTATCGTCTTGCCTGACCGGCATCAAACGCTGTTCCTTCAGCAGATTCAGCGCCTCCAGGATGCTGTTTGCTCCGATCACCGCCAACTTGTCCTGCAGGGACTGCGCGGTGTCAGTTTCCGCGATGTTGCAGCTATGCCTAAGCAGCATTTCGCCGGTATCCAGTCCCTCGTCCATCTGCATGATGGTGATGCCGGTCTCGGCATCGCCGGCCTGAATTGCCCGCTGGATCGGCGCCGCACCGCGCCAGCGAGGCAGCAGGGAAGCATGGATGTTCAAGCAGCCATGGCGAGGAAGTTGCAGCACCGTTTTCGGCAAGATCAAACCGTAAGCAGCCACCACCATCACATCGGCATCCAGTTCTGCGATCTCGCGCTGCACTTCTGCGGCCTTTAGATCAACTGGCTGCAACACCGGCAATCCGTATTGCAACGCAAGTTGCTTCACCGCGCTGAAAGCCAACTTCAGGCCGCGCCCGGCAGGACGATCCGGCTGGGTCAGCACCGCAACCACCTGATGTTCCTTGTGCAACGCTGCCAATGCGATGGCCGCAAATTGCGGCGTACCGGCAAAGATGATTTTCATAATAGATATTCCAGTTTCAATTCGAAGATGAAACAAGGCGGCGACGAGCGAACGACGCAGGCAGTGCTGCTAGCACGACCAGGAGTGAGCGAGGAAGCCAACACAGTTTCATCGATGAATTGGAAGTGGAATTACATTGTTTCGCGCAAGCGCTTCTTGAGCTTGGCACGAATACGGGTCTGCTTGAGCTGCGACAGATATTCTACGAACACCTTGCCGAGCAGGTGATCCATCTCGTGCTGGACGCATACCGCCAGCAAGCCCTCGGCTTCCAGTGTGAATGACTCGCCCTTCTCGTTAAGGGCGCGCACCGTGACTTTTGCAGCGCGGCGCACTGTTTCGTAAATGCCCGGCACCGACAAGCAGCCTTCCTCGCATTCCTCTTCGCCGCTACTGGCGATGGTTTCCGGATTAATGAACACCCGCAATTGATCGTGTGTCTCGGAAATATCCAGAACAATGATCTGCTTGTGCACATCCACCTGGGTCGCCGCCAAACCGACTCCGGGCGCGGAATACATGGTCTCAGCCATGTCCCGTACCAACTTGCGTATGGGCTCATCGACTTTCTCCACCGGTCTGGCGACTTTGTGCAGTCGCTCATCGGGATACTGCAAAATTTTCAGGATTGCCATTCAGGACTCTTCCACAAGGAGATTGATTTACGCTTGCTAATTTACAGGACAAGATGCAGAATTTGGCGCAACGCCCTCATTTGCGTACCCTTAAATAATACTGGCTGTGCCGGAGTTTCCAATGCGCAAGATTATATCGCTGATTTGCTTTTTGTTGCCTGTCCTGGCTAGTGCCGATCAGCTTCAAATCCGGTCTGACGCCCCGAATCGATACGTTGTCGTCAAAGGCGACACATTGTGGGATATATCCGAAAAATTTTACGAGGACCCGTGGAAATGGCCGAATATCTGGGGCCTGAATAAAGACACCATCAAAGACCCTCACTGGATCTATCCGGGCGATGTGGTCTTTCTCGACCGCAGCAGCGGCACATTGCGTATCAATGAAATGGGAACGTCCGGGACTCAAGTGCTTCGCGAAGGAAGCGGCGGCGTAAGGCTTTCTCCGAGAGTGCGCGAGGACATGAGTTCGCACGATGCCATCCCGAGCATTCCGGTCGCCGATATCGCCCCGTTCCTTTCCCGTCCGCTGGTCATCGAAAAAGACGAACTTAAGGGTGCACCTGCGTTGATAGGTGCCCGTGAAGGGCGCGTTATTCTCGGCGAGGGGGATATCTGTTTTGCCAAGGGTCTGACCTCTGGTATGGGCAGCAAGTGGCAAATCTATCGGCCCGGTAAAAAATTCATCGATCCGGACAGCGGTGATCTATTGGGTATCGAGGCTGTTTATCTGGGCGATGCCGAAGTAACCCAGTTTGGTGAAATCAGCACTATTCTGGTCACGCATTCTGTAGAGGAAACTTACCGAGGGGATCGCCTGGTTGCGCCTTCCGTCGAGACAGCCACCAACTACCTGCCGCGCGCACCGGAAAACAAAATTTCCGCTCGCGTGATTTCTGTATATGGCGGCGTGTCGCAGGCTGGGCAGAATACTGCCATCACGCTGAGCAAGGGCGCGCGCGATGGCATGGAGATCGGCCATGTACTGGCCCTGTATCACAAGGGCGAAGAAGTGAAAAGCGAAGGCAAGAATTATACTTTGCCGGATGAACGCTATGGTTTGGTATTCGTATTTCGCGTGTTCGACAAGGTATCCTATGCGCTGGTGATGCAAACCAAACTGCCGGTGCAACTGCTGGACCGCGCACAAAACCCCTAATTCCAATTTCCGATAGAAACGATCACTGTGTTGGCTTCGTCTTCGGCTCCTAGCCGTGCAACGGCGACACGTTACTGGCGTGAGCCAGCCGATTGCGGGAGCCGTTGCTTGGCCGCCCCTCCCGCACCAGAGGGCTACGCCCCACCGTGTCGAGGCAGCAAATGTATTGTCTTCGTCGCCTCATTCGGGTGCCCGGCCATAACCAGCGACTTGACGAGTATTGTTTGCTCGCCTAGTCGAATGGCTATAACCAATGACTTACCCAGCGTATTTTGCTGGGTTAGTCAGTTGGCTAGTAGTCTCATCAGTGGTTCCATCAAAAGTTTTTCGGACTCGCCGCCCCTTCGACTGGGCTCAGGACAGGCTTGTGCTCCTTTCTATCGGAAATTGGAATATGCGGATGGTCGTTGATGCCTCACTCAAAGCCTGGCTGTCTCTCAGCCTGACGCGGGGTCTGGGCGCCGAGAGTGCGCGGCGCCTGCTCAAGGAATTCGGCTCTCCCGACGCGGTCTTCACCGCCTCCATCAACTCGCTCAAATCTGTCGTCAAGTCCGATGTCGCTGCCGAAATCAGCGCGGGCATCGCTGAAGATGCCATTGCTTCAACCTTGGCCTGGCTGGAAGATGCCAACAACCATATCTTCACCCTGGCAGATGATGACTACCCGCAGGCGTTGCTGAACATCCCCGACCCGCCGCTGTTGTTGTATGTCAAAGGCCGGCCTGACTTGCTCAACCGCGCAGCGTTGGCCATGGTCGGCAGCCGCAATGCCACCCCGCAAGGCATCGGTAACTCCGAAGCCTTTGCCAAGACGCTGAGCGATGCCGGATTGTGCATCATCAGCGGCATGGCGCACGGCATTGATGCCGCGGCACACCGGGGCGCATTGCGCGGTCAAGGCAGCAGTATCGCGATCATCGGGACCGGATTGGACAAGGTCTATCCTGCCGCGAATCGTGAACTCGCCCATGCACTTGCACAACAGGGTGCGCTGATCTCGGAATTTCCGCTCGGTACTCCGCCGCTGGCCGCCAACTTCCCGCGCCGCAACCGCCTCATCAGCGGCATGAGTGCAGGCTGCCTGGTGGTGGAAGCCGGATTGCAAAGCGGTTCGCTGATCACCGCGCGTTTGGCACTGGAGCAGGGCAGGGACGTGTTCGCTATCCCCGGCTCGATACATGCTCCGCAAAGCAAGGGTTGCCATGTGCTGCTCAAGCAGGGCGCAAAGCTGGTCGAGACCGCGCAGGATATTCTGGAGGAGTTGGGCGGCTTGTTTCCCGCACCAGCGCGCAATCCGTCTACGAAGTATGCGGACATGCAGAATCCGGATTTCGCGCTGCTGGATCATATCGGCTTCGATCCGGTGGATGTGGACACGCTCAGAGCTCGTTGCGGCTTGACGGTAGCCGAGCTATCCGCCATGCTGTTGACACTCGAACTGGAAGGGCTCATCAGCACATTGCCCGGCGGACTTTATCAACGAATACAATAAAACCTCGCAAATCATGTTCGAAATTTTGATGTTTTTGTTTGAAAGTTACTTCGACGCAGGCAGCTATCCGGAACCGGACAAGCTGGAGCGCAAGCTTTCCGCGGCCGGGTTCGAAGACGATGACATCAGCGAAGCACTGACCTGGCTATCCGCATTGCAACAGCAAAATCCAGACAACTACCCTTCCAAGCTGGAGCACGCAGGGCAGCGGCATTTTGCGGAATTGGAGTTGCAACGCACCAGTTACGAGGCGCGACAATTCCTGGTGTTCGCCGAACAGCAGCATCTGATCTCGGCCATCGAGCGCGAGATGATCATAGACCGCGCGGTCGCGCTGCAGCAGGAGAACCTCGCACTGGATAAACTCAAATTGATCATGCTGATGGTACTGTGGAATCGTCATCAGGATCTTGATCAGTTGCTGATCGAAGAATTGCTTACCCCTCTTCAATCCGCGCAATTGCATTGATACATAAATCCCAAGCATGGCAACCAATCTCCTGATTGTCGAATCTCCGGCCAAGGCCAAAACGCTGCAAAAATATCTGGGCAAGGATTTCGAGATACTCGCCTCATATGGGCACGTGCGCGACCTTGTTCCCAAGACCGGCGCAGTCGACCCTGAAAACGATTTTGCGATGAAATACGAAACCATCGCGCGCAACAGCAAGCATATGGACGCGATCGCCAAGGCCGCCGCCGCTGCGGACAACATCTATCTTGCACCCGACCCGGACCGCGAGGGGGAAGCGATCGCCTGGCACATTTCCGAATTGCTCAAAGCCAAGCGCGGCATGAAAGGCAAGAACATGCAACGCGTGGTGTTCTATGAGATCACCCAGTCTGCGGTTCGTGAAGCGGTCGCGCATCCGCGCGAGATCTCGCAGCCGCTGGTGAACGCGCAACAGGCGCGGCGCGCGCTGGACTATCTGGTCGGCTTCAATCTCTCCCCGCTGCTGTGGCGCAAGATCCGTCCCGGATTGTCGGCGGGGCGCGTGCAAAGCCCCGCACTGCGCATGATCGTCGAACGCGAACTTGAGATCGAGGCTTTCAAGAGCCAGGAATACTGGACCGTGCATCTGGACAGCCACAAGGATCACCAGCCTTTCACTGCCAAGCTGTTCCAGTATCAGGGCAAGAAGCTGGAGCAACTCAGCATCGCCAGCCAGGCCGAATACGACGCGATCCACGCCAAGCTCAACGATGCCAAACTGCCGCCCAAGGTGGTGCGCGTCGAGAAGAAGGCCAAGCAGCGTTATGCCGCCGCGCCGTTCACTACCTCCACGCTGCAGCAGGAAGCGGTACGCAAGCTGGGCATGACCGCCGACCGCACGATGCGCACCGCGCAATCGCTGTACGAGGGTGTGGACATCGGCGGTCAGACCGTCGGGCTGATTTCCTACATGCGTACCGATTCGGTTTCGCTGGCGAAGGAAGCAGTGCAGGAAATCCGTGACTACATCAAGAACAATTTTTCCAGCGAGTACCTGCCCAGCACTCAACCGTCCTTCAAGAGCAAGACCAAGAACGCACAGGAATCGCATGAAGCAATACGCCCGACCTCGATCGAGCGCACCCCCGACAGCATACGCAATCACTTGAGCGCAGATCAGGCGCGCCTGTATGAGATGATCTGGAAGCGCACGCTGGCATGCCAGATGTCACCGGCGCGTTTCGATACCGTCAGCCTGGACATCCGCCTGGGCGGCGACAACACGTTATTCCGCGCCAACGGCCAGGTGCTGGTGTTTCCAGGTTTCATCGGCGTATACATGGAAGACGTGGACGACGCGACCGAAGAGGAGGGTGGCAAACTGCCTCTGCTGGCCGAGGGCGATGTGCTGCCCATCGACAAACTCTATGGCGAACAGCACTTCACCCAACCGCCGCCGCGCTACTCGGAAGCCAGCCTGGTCAAGTCGCTGGAAGAGCACGGCATCGGCCGTCCTTCCACTTACGCCACCATCATCTCCACGCTACAGGCCCGCGAATACGCCGTGCTCGACAAGAAGCGTTTCATGCCCACCGATGTTGGTCGCGTGGTCACGCGTTTCCTCACCGAGCATTTCACCCGCTATGTCGATTATGGTTTCACCGCCCATCTCGAAGACGAGCTGGACGAAGTTTCCGAGGGCAAGCGCGACTGGATACCGGTAATGGATGAATTCTGGAAAGGATTCAGCAAACTCATCACCGAAAAACAAAGCATAGAACGCAAGGACGTCACCCAGGAATTGATCGACGAGGCTTGCCCGAAATGCGGCAAGCCGCTGTCCAAACGCCTCGGCAAGCGCGGCAGCTTTATCGGTTGCACCGGCTTTCCCGAATGCGATTTCACCCGCAGCCTGAGCGGCGATCAGGAAGATGACGGTAGCGCACGGCGCGAGCTGGGTGCACATCCGGAGACCAGGCAAACCGTGCTGTTGCTGCGCGGTCCGTATGGCTACTACGTTCAGCTCGGCGAAGTGGCGGAAGGTGAAAAAGTCAAACCCAAGCGCGTCTCCTGGCCAAAGGAAATGCCGCTCGAACAAGCCGATCTGGCCAGCGCACTGAAACTGCTGTCACTTCCGCGCGAACTCGGTTTGCATCCGGTATCCGGCAAGAAGGTCATCGTCAACATCGGTCGCTTCGGTCCCTATATAGGACACGACGGCAAATTCAAATCCATCCCGCGAAGCGACAGCATATTCGACATACGCCTGGATCGCGCAGTGGAGTTACTGGCACAAGCCCGTGAAGGCACCACCGTGCTGCGCGTGCTGGGCGATCACCCGGTCGACAAGACCAGCGTGGAGATCTGCAGCGGTCGCTACGGCCCTTATGTCCGTCATGGAAAGATCAACGCCACGCTGCCCAGGGATGTTACACCGGAGGCGATCACGCTGGAGGAAGCCGTGGAGCTGATCGCTGCCAAGGCGGCAAAGGGTGGCGGGAAGGGTGGAAAACCGGCGACGAAAACCAATAGAGACAAGGCGGCGCCCAGGACGACGAAAACAAGCAAGGCAAAGACCGTCAAGGCAACGAAGCCTGCAGTCAAGAAAGTCGCTGCTGGCAAGGTGACAAAGCCTGTTCCCAAGAAGGTTGCTGCAAAGAAAGCTGTGAAGCGCAAAGCGTAGCTATTTCAGTGCAGCCAGTGTTGTTGCGCGCGATCAGAGCATAAACATTATTGGCCGGATGACTTTATCTGCCAGGCCGCGTGACATGCAACACACTTGTTCAACGCGTCCGATGCCATCTGCAAAATTACCGCTGACGATTTACCGCCCTCTGCGGCTTTGGCGATATCATCCATTTCCTGGTGTACGCTCATACCCAACTGCTTGAACTCGATCGGCAGCTTCGCCATCAGTGCCGGATTGACATCCGCTGCGCCAGCCATGCCTGCCGCGTGTGCAGCCTTGCTGATGCGCTGCATGTCACCCTGATTCGCGCCTTCCAATATCTGTTGCGTCGCGACCAGCAGCCCGCGCATTTCAGACAACACCAGATCGCGTTCTCCCGGCTGCAGCACAATTGCAGATCTGCCATCGGTTCCTGCAACCGTGATGCCGCGGATGAAAAACCATGCGAAAACCGCAATGGTAACCAGCCAGAGCAGCAAAGCAATTTGTGCAAGCCTGTTCGATTTCATGTCGCCCTCTTATCGGTAGTCAAGGAAGTGTCACAGAATAGATTAAGTTCTGTTGGGTTGTCTGTGACATGCATCACACAAATCCGCGCTATGAAAATCAGTGTGCCTCATCCCAATTCTTCCCCTCGCCCAGTTCCACCAGCAACGGCACTTTCAGTTCTGCCACCCCGCACATCAATTTGGGCAGCATATCCTTGACTTGATGAAGTTCCGACTGCGGGACTTCGAGCACCAGTTCGTCATGGACCTGCATGATCAAACGGCTTTGTCTGCTTTCTTTTTCCAGCCAGTGCTGTACTGCAATCATCGCCAGCTTGATCAGATCCGCCGCCGTACCCTGCATCGGCGCGTTGATTGCGGCGCGTTCCGCGCCCTGGCGGCGCATGCCGTTGCCGCTGTTGATCTCGGGCAGCCACAGGCGGCGGCCGAACACAGTCTCGACATAACCTTGCTGTCTGGCCTGTTCGCGGGTGCTGTCCATGTAAGTCTTTACGCCGGGATAGCGTGTGAAGTAACGCTCGATGTAGGCGGTTGCCGCACTGCGCTCGATGCCGAGCTGCTTGGCCAGGCCGAATGCGGACATGCCGTAGATCAGGCCGAAGTTGATGACCTTGGCATAGCGGCGCTGCTCGTTTGACACATCTGCGGGTGCGACCATGAATATCTCTGCAGCGGTGGCGCGATGGATGTCCTCGTTGTTGGCGAACGCCTTGAGCAAGCCCGCGTCGCCGGACAGATGCGCCATGATGCGCAATTCGATCTGTGAGTAATCTGCCGACACGATGCGGCTGCCGTTCGGCGCCACAAACGCTTCGCGGATGCGCCGGCCTTCAGCGCTGCGTATCGGGATGTTCTGCAGGTTGGGATCGTTCGAGGCAAGGCGTCCGGTGACCGCCACGGCTTGAGAATAGCTGGTATGCACGCGGCCGGTCGCACGATTGACCGACAGCGGGAGTTTGTCAGTGTAGGTGGATTTGAGTTTCGCCATGCCGCGATATTCCAGCAGCAGTTTGGGCAGCGGGTAATCGAGCGCAAGTTCCTGCAACACTTCTTCGTCGGTGGAGGGTGTGCCGCTCGGGGTCTTTTTCACCACCGGCAATCCCAACTTGTCGAACAGGATCTCCTGTATCTGCTTCGGTGAATTCAGGTTGAACGGCTGCCCGGCGGCCGCGTGAGCTTTGGCTTCCAGCGCAATCAGTTTTTCGCCCAGTTCGCGGCTTTGGATTTGCAGTAGCGCGCTGTCGAGCAGCACGCCGTTGCGTTCCATGGTGTAGAGCACATGCATGCTGGGTATCTCGATGTTGCGATACACGTGCAGCAAACCGCTCTCAGCCTCGATCTGAGGTAACAGATTTTGATGTAATTGCAGGGTGATGTCGGCATCTTCGGCGGCATAATGCGTGGCAGTTCCGATATCCACCTGATCGAAGCAGATCTGTTTCGAGCCCTTGCCCGCCACTTCGGTGAAGCTGATGGTCTTTACATTGAGATGGCGCAATGCAAGGTTGTCCATGTCGTGCGGTTTGTGGCTTTCCAGCACGTAGGATTGCAGCAATGTGTCGTCGTGTATGCCCGCCAAGGCGATGCCGTGATTGGCAAAGATGTGCATGTCATATTTGAGGTTCTGTCCGAGCTTGTGGTGCTGAGCGCTTTCCAGCCAGTGCTTGAGTTTGGCGAGGACATGCGCGCGATTAAGTTGATCAGGCGCGCCGGGATATACATGCGCCAGCGGCAGATAAACGGCCTGATGCGGCGTGATCGCGAACGACATTCCGACCAGTTGCGCATTCATCATGTCCAGCCCGGTGGTTTCGGTATCCACACAGACCAGGTCGGCAGCGAGTATTCTTTCCAGCCACGCGTCAAGTTGCGCTTCAGTCAATATCGTTTCGTAGTGGGCGCTGTCGGTGCGGATGGGTGAGTCAACGGACAATTCATTGCCGGGAGCATTTCTACGCTCTCTGATGGAACTACTAGCCATCTGACCAGGCTGTCCAACAACGACAGCCTGGTCATTGGTAACCCCGCCCTCTCCCTGCAAGGCAGAGGTAGTCTGTCGCGCGTTGCTCAACTCGCGCAGCCAGCTCTTGAATTCGAAGTGCTCGTACAAACTACGCAGTTGCTCCTTGTCTGCCGCCGGCGGGATCAGTTCGCTATATGACTGCGGCAGTGCCACATCGCATTTCACCGTGATCAAGCGGCGCGCCTGCGGCAGCCAGTCCAGAGCCTTGCGCAGATTCTCGCCGACCACGCCGCCGATCTCGGCAGCATGCTGGACCAGGTTGTCCAGCGTGCCGTACTGGGCAAGCCATTTCACTGCGGTCTTCGGGCCGACCTTTTCCACGCCCGGCACGTTGTCCACCGGGTCGCCTACCAGCGTCAGGTAGTCCACGATACGCTCCGGCGGCACGCCGAATTTGGCGTTCACCCCCGCGATATCCAGCGTCTCGTTGCTCATCGTATTGATCAGCGTCACGCGCTCATTCACCAGTTGCGCGAGATCCTTGTCGCCGGTGGCGATCACACAGCGTATGCCGTCCCGGGCCTGTTGCGCCAGCGTCCCGATCACGTCGTCCGCCTCCACACCGTCCAGCATCAGGATGTTCCAGCCGGAGGCGGCGATGGCCTGGTGCAGCGGTTCGATCTGCTGCACGAGTTCTGCAGGCATCGCGGGCCGATGTGCCTTGTATTCGGGATACAGGTCGTCGCGGAAGGTTTTGCCTTTTGCATCGAATACGCACGCGCTATAATCTGCCGGGTAATCTTTGCGCAGACGGCGCAGCATGTTGAGCACGCCGTAGATCGCTCCGGTGGGTTCGCCATGCCGGTTGCGCAGATCCGGCATAGCATGGAATGCGCGATACAGGAACGAAGAGCCGTCAACCAAAAGCAATGTTTTTGCGAAACTCACTTTGTTCGTTTTCACTTTAATTGTTTAAGGAAATTGCATGAACATCCAGTCCAAACTGCCTATCCCTGTCATAACCGAATCCTGGAATTCCAAGGAGGCCTGGCGCGTGTTCGGCATTATGTCAGAGTTCGTCTCTGCCACCGAACGGCTTAACCAGATACATCCGGCTGTAAGCATCTTCGGCAGTGCGCGCACCAAGCCGGATCAGCCTTACTTCAAGCTCACCGAGGAGATCGCGCGCCTGCTTTCAGACGCCGGGTTTTCGGTGATCTCCGGCGGCGGCCCCGGCATCATGGAAGCAGCCAACAAGGGTGCGTTCTACGGCAAATCCGCCAGCGTGGGATTGAATATCCAGTTGCCGCACGAGCAGTCCAGCAACCATTACCAGAACATCAGCCAGACATTCCAGCATTTTTTCGCACGCAAGGTGATGTTCGTGAAATTCGCCAGCGCCTATGTGGTGATGCCCGGCGGCTTCGGCACGCTGGACGAGCTAATGGAAGCGCTGACGCTGGTGCAGACCGGCAAGACCCGCCGCATGCCGATCATTCTGGTGGGCAGCAAATTCTGGAGCGGCATGCTCGACTGGTTCCGCACTGCATTGCTGGATGAAAAAGTCATCAGCCCGGAGGACATGGATCTGATCCAGGTCATCGATGATCCCAAGGAAGTGGTCAGCGCGATCTTCAAATATTATGAAACACGCGGCTTCGAGCCTTCCGCAGCGGAACGAGAGAAGCAACTTTATTTATAATTTGAACTTTGTGTTGCAAGACTCATTCCAACGAAAGGGATATTGATAATGGACTCGCAAGCGCCCGACACTGACGACGAAGGTTACCTGATCGATCCCCATGGCTGGAATGAAGATATCGCGAGACAATTTGCCGCACAGGAGAACATCAATCTCACGGAAGACCATTGGGATGTTATTCGTTTCATGCGTGATTATTATGCCGAACATCAAATCGCCCCCGATGTGCGCCATGTGATGAAACATCTCGCGAAGCGTTTGGGGCCGGAATCACGCAATGCAATTTTCGAACTGTTTCCCTACGGTTATGTAAAGCAGGCCTGCAGGATCGCAGGCATGAAACGCCCACGTGGCTGGAGTACCGGCTGAACCGCATCTTGCACCAACTCGCGCAGAGTTCACTCGCATCGGATAAAATGCACGCAAACCATTATGCTACGGTCACTTCCATGCGTATCCTGTCCATACTGCTGCTGAGCGTTTTTTCATTGACAGCCTTGGCTGCCGAACCGGTTCCCGGCAATCTCGAGCCGTTGCCTCCACCGCCCGTATTCGATGCCGGTCCGGATACCGGACAGCCTGAAGATGAACCACCGGTGACGATAACCAGGCCTGCTGATCCAATCGTCGAAGAGTTTCGCGTAGGCGGCAGGCTTTACATGATCAAGGTAACGCCTAAAGTGGGTCCTCCTTATTACCTGATCGACGACCAGGGCGATGGCAAATTTGTCCGCCAGGAAAGTCTTGATTCCGGCCTTAGACCGCCGCGCTGGGTCATAAAGAAATTCTAGGTTCCTGAACATGGCGGTTTTCACCAAGGTTTCCGAGGCGGAACTCACTGCATGGCTGTCTGATTATTCTCTGGGTCAGTTGTTGGAATTGCAGGGCATCCTCTCAGGCATCGAGAACACCAACTATTTTGTGACGACCAGCAACGGCCGCTTCGTGCTCACGCTGTTCGAGAAGCTCGGAGCGGATGATTTGCCGTTCTATCTGAATTTGATGGCACATTTGGCGCGCCACGGCATCCCTTGCCCCAATCCGATGGCGAATCGCCACAATCAGTTTCTCGGCACGCTGAAAGGCAAGCCTGCCTGCATCGTCAGCCGCCTGAGCGGCAAATCCACCACCGCACCCGATCTGGCACAGTGCGCGGCGATAGGCGCAATGCTGGGACAGATGCACATCGCAGGCCAGAGTTTCTCGCAGATCATGCCGAACCCGCGCGGCGCAGCATGGCGCGCAGCAACGGCCCCGCAGGTGCGGCCATTTCTGGATGCGGCACAGGCGGCGTTGATGGATCGTGAAGTCGCGCTGCACAACCGGCAAATCGACGTTTCGTTGCCTCAAGGCGTGATACATGCCGACTTGTTTCGCGACAATGTCTTGCTGGAAAAAGATCGCATCGGCGGCTTGATCGATTTTTATTTCGCCTGCACGGATGCGCTTCTGTATGACGTGGCGATCACTGTCAACGACTGGTGCATGGACACCAGCGGCAAGCTGGATATGCAGCGTGGCCAGTCTCTGCTGCGCGCATATCATGCGGTGCGTCCATTGCTGGATAGCGAACGGGACGCGTGGCCGCTGATGTTGCGCCTTGCCGCGCTGCGTTTCTGGCTGTCGCGTCTGCATGACATGCACCTGCCGCGTGATGGCGAGTTGATCAATGCGCACGACCCGCGCCATTTTGAGCGCATTTTGCAGAATCACATCACGGCAGCGCAAGCTGTTTGGCTATATGGGAGGGAGCAAGGATGGAACCGAAACATTTGACGGCAGGCCACGGCTGGGAATGGATCAAGCAGGGCTATGCATTGTTCATGAAGGCGCCACTGTTATGGATCGTTCTGTTGTTGATCTGCGTGGCCGCGGCGGTCGCACTTTCCAGCGTGCCCGTGGTAGGCGAGCCGCTGGTGAGTTTGCTGATGCCGGTGGTATTGGCTGGATTGATGGCGGGCTGCAGAGACTTGCTGAAAGGCGAGGAGTTGGAACTGGCGCATCTGTTCCGCGGTTTTCAACAGCATACTGCCCAACTGGTGACGTTGGGCGGCATCTCGCTGGTCAGTCAATTCCTGATTTTCGGTCTGATGATGCTGGTCGGTGGAGCCGCACTGGTGAGCATCTTGATGAGCGGGCAGCCGAACGTGGAGCCCGAGGTGATCATTCAGGCAGCCAGTGGAGCCGGTCTGGCCATGCTGCTGGGCATCATCCTGTTCAGCGTGCTGGTAATGGCCATGCAGTTCGCGCCTCTGCTGGTGTTCTTCAACGACGTGACACCGCTGACGGCAATGAAACTCAGCCTGCGAGCCTTCCTCAACAACATCGGCTCCATGCTGGTTTATGGAATGACACTCATGTTTCTGGCGATCCTTGCCAGCCTTCCAATGATGCTCGGCTGGCTGATATTGTTGCCTATGGTGTTCACTTCTCTGTATGCCAGCTATTCCGAGATTTTCCCGGCTGAAAAAGAATCCGGCGGGGCGCCTCAGCAAGGCGATATATTCAGCAGCGACGACAAGACTTTTTAGCAAGAGCGGGCATGTCCTGCCCTTTGTGAAATCGGCCGCTACACCGCCGTAAGCTTTGCATACTCTAATGCCAGCCACTTGCTGCCGGCGTGTTTGAAGTTCACCTGTACGCGTGCATCCGCGCCGCTGCCTTCGACGCCAGTTATGGTCCCCTCGCCGAACTTCTGGTGGAACGCGCGCTGGCCGATGTGCCATAAACCTTCTCGATCTTCCATTTTCTGAAGAGGCTGGGAAGGGTTTGGGTAACTGGCAGCAAAAGAGTTGCGTTGTGTCACCCTCGGCGTAATCCAGTGCAATAAAATATCCGGAAGTTCGCGCAAAAAGCTCGAAGCCATGCCGTAACTCACCTGGCCATGCAGCATCCGGCTTTGTGCAAAGCTCAGGTAAAGCTTGCGCCGAGCCCGGGTGAGCGCCACATACATCAGGCGGCGCTCTTCATCCAGGCCACCCTCTTCACGCTGGCTGTTCTGATGCGGAAACAATCCTTCTTCCAGACCGGTGATGAACACGGTATGAAACTCCAGTCCCTTGGCCGAGTGCACGGTCATCAGATGCAACGCATCGTCCTGGTCACCCGCCTGATGTTCGCCCGCTTCAAGCGAGGCATGCGCAAGGAACGCGGTCAGGCTGTCGTCTTCGTTCTCGTGCACGAACAACGTGGCGGCATTGACGAGTTCGTTCATATTCTCCAGCCGCTCCTGGGCCTCGCGCATTTTGGCGCCGCTTTCATTCTGATAGAGTGGAACCAAGCCGCAATGATTCAGCACATGATCGACGATTTCCGGGAGCGGAAGCTCGCTTGTTTCGCTGCGCAAAGATTCGATGAGTGCCACGAATGCTGACACCTTGCCACCACTGCGCGCAGCCGCATCCCAAAGGGTAGTTGAGTTAATTTTCGCCATTTCCTGCAACTGTTCGATACTGCGCGCACCGATGCCGCGCGTCGGAAAATTGATGATGCGCAGCAGCGCATTGTCGTCGTCGTTGTTCTGCATCAGGCGCAGATAGGCCAGCGCATGCTTGATCTCCTGCCGTTCGAAGAAGCGCAACCCGCCATACACCCGATAGGGCAAACCAGCGGAGACCAGCGCGTGTTCCAGCACCCGCGATTGCGCGTTGGAGCGATACAGTAGCGCGATCTCCTTGAGATTCACACCCTCGCGCCTGAGCTGCTGAATCTCTTCGACGATGAAAGTCGCCTCATCCACATCGTTCGCCGCCTCATACACGCGCAACTTTTCACCCCCGCTCTCCGAAGTCCACAGATTCTTGCCGAGCCTGTTGCGGTTGTTCTGGATCAGCGCGTTGGCCGCGTCAAGGATGTTTCCGTGCGAACGGTAATTCTGCTCAAGCTTGATGACATTCTCGACATGAAAGTCGCGCAGCAATTCCTGCATGTTGCCGACGTGCGCGCCGCGGAACGCATAGATGGACTGGTCGTCATCGCCCACCGCAAAGATCGAAGATTGCTCTACTCGATTGCCCCTTCCCCCACTGGGGGAAGGTTGGGATGAGGGCGAACCTGCCAGCAATTTCAGCCAGCGGTATTGCAAGGGGTTGGTGTCCTGGAACTCGTCCACCAGGATGTGCTTGAAGCGTTCTTGATAATGCTCTCGAAGCTCGGTATTGCGCGACAGCAGATCGTAACAGCGCAGCAACAGTTCGGAAAAATCAACCACGCCTTCGCGCTGGCACTGTGCATCATACTCGGCGAAAACCTCCACTTTGCGCCGCGTGTAGGGGTCGTAGGCCTCCACCTCATTCGCGCGCAGCCCCTGCTCCTTGCTGCCGCTGATGAAGTTCTGCATCTCGCGCGGCGGATATTTCTCGTCGTCCACATTCATCGACTTCATCAGCCTTTTGATCGCGGACAACTGGTCGCCGCTGTCGAGAATCTGGAAAGTCTGTGGCAGGTTCGCCTCGCGGTGATGTGCCCGCAACATGCGGTTGCACAAGCCGTGAAAAGTGCCGATCCACATGCCGCGCGTGTTGATCGGCAACATCGCCGAGAGGCGCGTCACCATCTCCTTAGCCGCCTTATTGGTGAATGTCACCGCCAGTATGCCGTGCGGACTGACCGCGCCGGTGCTGATCAGCCAAGCGATGCGCGTGGTCAACACGCGTGTCTTGCCGCTGCCCGCACCCGCCAGAATCAGCGCGGATTGATGCGGCAGCGTTACAGCCAGTCGTTGTTCGGGATTAAGGCCGTTGAGTATGTCCATAAAGAACGGGGAAGCAAACCTGCCGTCTGCTTCCCCGTCTGCCTTTCTGAAATAAACCTACTTCTTCTTGTTTTCGATCATCTCATGCACGATAGGCGCAAGGATGATTTCCAACGCATAGCTCATCTTGCCGCCGGGCACAACCAGCGTATTGGCGCGGGACATGAAGGAATTCGGGATCATGGTGAGCATATAGGGGAAATCCACGCCCTTCGGGTCACGGAAGCGGATCACCACGAAGCTTTCATCCGGGGTAGGGATGTCTCTTGCAATAAACGGATTGGAAGTGTCCACCGTTGCGACGCGCTGAAAATTGATGTGGGTGCGCGAAAACTGCGGGGTGATGTATTTGATGTAGTCCGGCATACGGCGCATGATGGTGTCCACGGTTGCGTCCGCCGAATAGCCACGTTCCGCACCATCGCGGTGGATCTTCTGGATCCATTCCAGATTGACCACAGGCACGACGCCGATACCCAGATCCACATATTTGGCCGCATCAGATTTGCCATCGGTCGCCAGGCCATGCAGTCCTTCATAGAACAACAGGTCTGAATTTTCTTCGATATCTTCCCACGGCGTGAAAACACCCGGCTTCAGATTGGTCAGCCCAAAGTGATTGTTATGCAGAACGGCTTCTTCTTCGCTGTGCACATAGTAACGCCGTTTGCACATGCCGGTTTCACCGTAGGTTTTGAACATTTCCTCAATCTTGTCAAAGTGGTTCGCTTCCGGACCGAAGTGGCTGAAGGTATTATTGCCGGCTTTGGCCGCCTCTGCGGCGGCGGCGCGAAACGCCATGCGATCCAGACTGTGCAGGCTGTCACCTTCAATGATCGCCGCATGAATTCCCCTTTCAGTGCGTTCTGGACTTCGTCGCTCGGTAACGGGGGGAATATTGCTGGAGTTCTTTCTTTTTTCACGGCGGAACAGGTTTTCAAAAGCGCGTTTTACCGTAGTGGTGCCTGCGCCGGAAGAACCGGTGACAGCGATGACGGGATGCTTGCGGGACATGGTATGAAGCTCCTGAGCAGATTATAAAATTTATGGAACGGGATTCTATATCAGAATGGCTTTTGAGCGTAGCAGGAGGGAAGGGAAACACTGATTAAATCCTCCATGGGCCGCGTTGCTAACAAAATCGCGATGATCGCAAGGCGCGTGACGAAGGTCGTAGCCCGGACTACGATGCCGAGAAGCGCGACACCGCGAGCGCGCGATTTTGTTGCAACCCATATGGGCACTTGCTTTGCGGGCGGCCTGCTGTGTTGTGCTCCTTGCGAAGGGAATCAACCATTCGCTGCGTCGCACGCCTTGCATACCATCCCGCAAAGCCGGGTGCGCGGCCATGGGGGACTTAATCAGTATTTCCTAGCTATAATGCCGCACCGGAATATTCAACAATCATGCGGCTACCATGCAATCCGACTACGATCACCGAACCATAGACAAGCAAGCCCAGAACGATTGGGAACAGAAACAGGCATTTCGCGCCAATGAGGACAGCAGCAAGCCGAAATACTACTGCCTGTCGATGTTCCCCTACCCTTCCGGCAAGTTGCACATGGGCCATGTGCGCAACTACACGATCGGCGATGTGCTATCCCGTTACCACCGCATGCAAGGCTACAACGTGATGCAACCGATGGGCTGGGACGCGTTCGGCCTGCCCGCCGAGAACGCA
>Ga0210377_10000867_pt1 | contig 28583 bp, 25 predicted proteins | sample PLM4_65_b1redo_FD_155480 | JGI IMG/M metagenome (GOLD analysis project Ga0210377, IMG submission 155480) | Groundwater sediment microbial communities from an aquifer in East River, Colorado, USA - PLM4_65_b1 redo | ecosystem: Environmental > Terrestrial > Soil > Riparian zone | place: USA: East...
GCATCACCTTATCACCACCATACAGGCGGTGGGTGATATCGCGATCGTGAGGGCTGTTGCTTGGCAGATCCGTGTCCAACAGGTACAGCGTGATGTGACCGATCCTGGCTTGCCAAATCTTGATATCAAGCTTGCGCCCCGGCAAATTTAACGAAGTGTAGGCATCGGTGCCATCAGTACGCTTCGCCGGAATGATAGGAAGGTCTTCAAAATGTGAATCGCTATTGCTGGCGATCTGATTGCCTTCGCTGTCTATGGTTTGGTGGAAATAACCCTGGCGATATAGCAAGCCGACTCCGATGAATGGCAGGCGTAAATCACTTGCCGCCTTGCAGTGGTCGCCGGCCAGGATGCCCAGACCGCCCGAGTAGATCGGAAAACTTTCATGGAAACCGAATTCGGCGCAGAAGTAAGCGATCAGATCGTCCTTGCGCAGCCAGTCAGAACCGGATGCCGGCGAATTATTGTCGTGGTAAGTATCGTAGGCCGCCAATACGCGGTTGAAATTACCGATGAACACCTGGTCATCGGCCGCATTCAGCAGGCGCTGCTCGTCCACACGCTTCAGGAATGCCTTGGGGCATTGCCCGGTAGCTTTCCACAAGCCGGGGTGCAGACTCGCAAACAACGAGCGAGTGGGACGGTCCCAGCTATACCAGAGGTTGTTTGCCAGTTCTTCAAGACGCGCCAGACGCGCCGGGATCTTGGGCCGGACTTGCAATATGTATGCTGTGCTTTTTTTCATGGATCAATAATGCCGTAAAATTTCTAATCATGCTTGCGCGTAACTTTGGATTATAGCTTAACTGCTACGCTATTCTGAAATACCCGGCGCACGCGAGGTGCTGGTGTTGAATCAACAAGCAATATTCGTTCCTGTGCTGCATGTTTTCCCGTTCCTGCCCCTTTGGACATTTATTTCGAACCGCATTCACGGCGTTCAAGAAGTCTGAATCCCTCTCTGGTGTGGGATTTGAGTGCATCGAATTACGGCATGGCTGTTGCCGGGACCGGCAATATTCATGATGCTGCATGGTCGAGTTGCGCGGCTCGCAATGCAGGGCCGAACAATGCAGCGCGATCGTTCAGAATCACTTTGACCGGGATCTCCTCCAGCAACCGGCGCATCCGGCCTTTGTTCAGAAATGCATCGAGAAATGCACCATTCTGTAGCATCGGCAGGATTTTCGGCGCTATGCCTCCTCCCAAATACACACCGCCGCGGCTCATCACCTTGAGCGCGAGGTTGCCCGCTTCCGCACCATAAAGGCGCACGAACCAATTCAATGTTTCGACGCAGATATCATCCCGACCAGAGAGTGCTGCCTTGGCAATTGCTGCTGCCGCATCACCGTTGTGCATCTTCTCTACCAGCCATTGCGGTGCCTCTGCGTGACGATACATGCACAGAAATTCGTGCATACTCAACAATCCCATGCCTGAAACGACACGCTCCCAACTGATGTGTTGGTGCCTTTGCAGAAGATTTCGCAGCAAAGCCATGTCCATCTCATTGCCGGGGCTGAAACTGGTATGCCCGCCTTCGGTGGCGAAGGGTCGGTGACACCGCCCGTCCCAATACAGCCCCGCTTCACCCAGACCAGTTCCCGCAGCGATCACGGCGGCATTGCCGCAGGCATCCGGAACGCCGGATTGCAAAGTGAACAGATCATTTTCGCCCAGTGCCGGAATTCCATACGCCGTCGCTTCCAGGTCATTGAGCAAGGTGCATTGGGGAAATCCGAAGCGATTTTGCAAAGCATCTGCATCGATATGCCATGGCAGATTGGTAGTTTTGACCACCTTGCCCTGCACCGGACCCGCGATGCCGAATGCCGCATGATGAAAGCGGATTTGGCCGCTCTCCCCCGCGAGGAGCGGGGAACGAGGAGAAAGGGTGCCTTTTGCACGGGACAGAAAATCGTCCAGCAGTTCCTCAAACGTGGCGTAATCACGGCTTCGATAACTTACTTCGTGTTTGATCTGCACTTGTGTGCCGCTGACATCAACTACCGCAAGGCGCGTCTTGGTACCACCGATGTCACCCGCAAGATAATGACTCATATTTTTTCAGGCATTAAGATGTGTGTGGATTATATGCCTTAATTCGCCAGCGCAAATCAATGGCTAATCTGCACCACTTCGTAGTGCCTTTCAACACGCCGACTTATGCAATTCCCGGTCACTTGAATGCCAGGTGTGAAATGAGCAGAAAATTTCGAGGTTCGAAAATTCTTCAGGCACCATGCATAATTAATAGAAACGGAAGGTATAAAAGATATCCAGCGCATCCTCGGTGCCGGTACGCGTGACGATGGTGATACGCGGGGTCAGGGTATAGGTAAATTTGGTAACTCCGCCAACTTCGGTAAAGCCCTGCTCATAGCTGATGCGGGCTCGCGCAGACAACTGCTTGCCTACAGTCACTTTATTAATCTGCTGAGAGTCTGCCCCGGCTTCCTGGCTCAGGGAAATCTCGTCGACCCCGAGCGTCCGCCCAAATTGTCCGACGGACTGCCCGCCCAGTATGCTGTCGGCAGCGGCAATCAGTAAGGCCGAATCGACACCACTGCTCTCCGGCACGCGCCCCAATACGATCCAGGACAATTTTTCCCCATCCGGCACGTTAGGCGTTGATACCAAACGCACCTCAGGGCGACGCACCGTGCCGGTCACTTCAACCCCCGCTTCGACATCCAACCCCTTGCGCAGGGCGAGGATATTCAACCCCGGATCATCCAGTGGCCCCTGGAAATTCACCATGCCTCGCTCCACCTCCAAGCGCTGCCCATACGCATCAAACACCGCATCCTGTGCCGCGATGATCCCGGTCACGCGCAATTTTTCACCGGGTTCGCCGCGCACTTTGAGTTGCCCGGCCAATCGCCCCTCCAATCCAGACGCACGGATATAGAAATGGTCTCCCAAATCCAGCGTGGCATCTACCGAACTCTGCGGGACTGCCCGGCTTACTGTCTTCTTGCCGATGATATTTACATCTTCGGAATAACGCGGACGATCGCTGACAGGCTGATTAATGAGACCGGCATCGACACGGATGTTGCCATCCATCATCAGTGTTTCGCTGCCGTAGCGGGCATGCCCCGTACCGGAAGCGATGATCCAGCGGTCGGCGCGTTGTACCAATGGCAAGTGGTCCGCAGTGATCTCCAAGTCGCCTCGGCCACCCTCCAGATCGATGCGTCCGGTCGCGCTCAACTTTCCGATCCCGGCGGGAAAGGTGTAATCAGCGAAGAATTTGTCGCGCGGCGGTGGCAGATAGGGCACTGCAAAGGCAAGGCGATCTACATACACGGCATCTGCCTCGAAGCGTGCCTTCAGTTCACCCTGCTCCAGCCGTATTCCCTGATCCAGCAAACCAAAACTCAACGCGTCGCCATTTGCCATCCCCAGCAGACGTGGAGACTGCAAAGTGCCGATCAGCTCAGCATCGAAATTCAGCCGCCCTCCGCTTTGCAAGTTACTATCCAGTATCGGTCCGAGCCAGGACAAATCATCCGAGTGCAGATGCAGGTGTCCGGAGAGTGGCGCATCCGGCAGAATATTCCAGCCTGTTTCACCATGCGTCAGCGGCATACTGGCCTGCAGCTTCACCACGCCCAGATGCTCACCGCTTGCATCCAGTTGCGCATGCAATTGATCCTGTTCTGCTCGAAGTGACAGCTGCATGTCGCGCAGTCCAAGCCGCAAACCGGTATTGGCATCAACAACCCAGTCGCCGCTTTCGCGTTGCACCTGCAAGCTACCTTGCCAGTGCTCATTCGCAATCGCTTCCCACGATCCGCCAATCCGCATGGAATCGAAAGCGTCTGAATCGGATTTGCTTTGCTGCATGTTCACTGCGCGCACGTTAATCCCGCTAAAGTGTCCCGTGCTGTGCCAGCGTTGCGGCGTCCATTGCGTATCTGAAAATTGGATTTTTCCGCCGGCGATAGCCAGATCCGCGGTGCCGAGATGGAAGGAATCTTTGGCAAACGACAGCGGCACAGGAGTCAACAAGTGAAACGGCAGCACCCCCTGAGCTGATAACTCATCGAGCGCACCGTGCCATTGCAGAGTTTGCCAGCCCAATGCGGGATCACTCAAACCGCCGTTTACCTTCAAGGACAAATCGCCGAGCACTTCGTCACCTTGCGCGATACGGGCGGATGCATGCACGGCATGATTTTCCCTGCTGCCCTGCAACTCGACGCTGGCTTCCGGAATATTCAGCGCATCCATACTGCGATAATCCTGCAAGGCCAAATTCAATTGCAGCGCGGCTGATGCCAGATCGCCTGTTGCATCCAATGCGGCGAATTGCCGCCCGCCGGGCAGAGAGACGTCTCTTCCTTGAACCGAGAATTGCAGCCTTGGTTCCGCAAGGCTGCCGGACAGATCGGCATGCCCCGCCAGATTGCCTTCAAATCCGTTGCCGAGCTGTGCCAGATTCGGTGCATCCAGTATCAGTTGCACATGATCTGCATCGGTGCCATACGCGATGTCCAGGTCGAAGCGGTTGTCACCCAGGCGCACTTCGGCCGCTGCCGTGGCACGCCTCGCTCCGGTGAATTCCAGATTGCCACTGCCGCTGATTTCGTGCTGCGCAATATGACTGTTGGAAAGGTTGAATTGCAACTTGCCTTTTGCATCCGGCATCAGCGTACCGGACACTTCCACTTCCATATTCAAATCAGTATTTGGAAAGGCAGCGAATTCGGACAGATCCAGCTTGCTCAATTGGCTGGAGAAGCGAAAGGATCGCCGGCGATCCATCACCAATTGTCCATGCCCGGTGAGTACGGTATCGCCGCGCGTCAGGCGTACGCTGGACAGTTCCAACTGGCCGCCCTGTCGTTTGAATTCGCCATACAGGTCCAGCTTGCCATCGCTGAGTACCACTGTTGCTTGCTGATTTTCCCCCAAGCCGCCGAGCGAGATGTCGCCATCCAGATGTGTGCGCGGCAGGCGAGTGTCCAATGCGGCGGTGTCCAGCCTATGCACTTTCAGTTCTGCACTCAGTTTGCCATGCTGAGCCTCCCACGACACTACCCCTGTGATATGACCGTCATTCGACAGCCGAGCATCGAGTTGCTGCAATAACAAGCGTGACGAAGACCATCGCACCTGCGATGTCACCCCAGACAAGGGCAAACCGTTTCGGTCCAGCGGAGCGGCATGTGCGTTGCGAATTTGCAAAGAACCATCCAGCCCGCCGGCTGGCGTACCATGCAGGTCGACACTGCCCGCAAGGATGGCAGCCGGTGCACCGTCAAGCAGCCGCCGCGTATCCACGCCGCTGAAAGCGAACTGCAATTGACTGACCGGCACGGTAAAGAACGGAGCGAATTGCGCCGTGCCGTTGATACTTATCCCGGCACCACCACCATCCAGCTTCACGACGATGTGCTCCAGATTTCCACCGGCCAAGGCGTCAAAATGCGCACGTTCCGGTTTTCCGGAAAAAGTCATCTCTGCATCCAGCGTCGCTTGTGCCTTGACGACATAGGGTTGGTTCAATCCGAGTTCACCGGAGCCGGCGAAATCCCCGTAACCCAGATTGGCACTCAATGACTGCAATTTGAGGATTCGGGCATCACCCGTCAAGCTCGCTTCGACTTTACTCGCCGAAAAAACGGGCTCAGCACCTTCGCTGGTAATCACGCTGAAAGAATCGATCTTCAACTGCTTCACGCTCACAAGAAATGGCAAACCCAAGCTGGCAGGCAATGCGCTCGGTGTATCGCTAGTCAAGGACAATATCTCGACTTGTCGCGCGCTCAAATGCAGCACCTCCAATTCTCCACGCAACAATGCGGCAGGTTGCCATTCCAGTTGCACTCCCTGCAAGGTGACACGCCACCCATCACCACGCAACACAAGTTGTTGCAAGACGATGGTATCGATCAACGAACCACTGATTCCCTTTACATTGAGGTCACCTCCACTTTTACGTTGAACGACACCAACCAACCATTGCAGGCCGGACTCGGAAGCGACCAGCCAGCCACCTCCTCCCGCCAGGAACAGACAGGGTATCAGCACGACCAATAGCCATTTGTTGCGACGAAATTTTGTTTGGGATGCGCGATTCATCAGAATGCCACCGCGATGGAAAAGTGCATGCGGGAATCGGGTTGGCCTTTGCCCTGAGCATAGTCAAGTGCCAATGGCCCCACCGGACTGCGCCAACGCGCGCCTATTCCATAACCCAGCGACATGTACAGATCGGATGCCACATCGGCAGCACCGCCGGCATCGCTGAACAACGCAACACCCCAGTTGCCGAACCAATGGGTATACTCTGCGCTACCGGTAGCCATCACCCGCCCGCCAACCACCGCATCACCATAATGAACACCCAGACTCTGATAAGCGAAACCGCGCACGGTCTGAGTGCCACCGACGCGGAACAGGTAGTCCTGCGGGATACCGACAATTGAAGAGGCATCGGTATAACCCCCCTCGATGCGTAACGAGACCACGTCACGTTCTCCCAGGGGAATCCACACCTGCTGGCGCAAATAGCTGCGCACAAAAGTCTGGTCTGACAACACCGAACTGCTCGCCCCGCCCAGACGAATCTGGGTCAATGTGCCCGACATGGGGAACAGAGGATTGTCGACTTTACGTCGAATCCAGAACCAGTCGGGTACCAAAGCCTGTGCAGTCTCCCTGTTTCCTCCCTCCGGAATTTGCTGCTCCTGTTGCCAGTAGAGCCCGATGCCGGTTTCGATTTCGAAACGGATGCGACTGCGCGTCACACCTAATTTGTTGCCAAGTGTCTCCAGTCCTTGAATTTGTGTCCTTTCACCGCTGGCATTCCATGTCAATCGGTAGCCAAGCGGGTTGGGAGGCGTATCAATACTTGCCGAAACAGTCTGGCGGTTTTGCTCCACAACCACGGCACTGCTAAATATCCAAGCCCGGTTCAGAAAATTGTAGCTCTCATAACCTACCTCATTGCGAAAGCCATTGTTGGAGCTATAGCCGACACCGATTGAGATCTTGCGGGATTGTGCCTCGACGATCTTCACTTTGACCGGTACTGTCACCCCACCTTGGCTGGTATCTTCTGGAGTGATGGCAGACTCGGTATCGAGAGTGACGATTACTGAGCTGAATTGCCTCAGATTCTGCAGCTGTGTCTGGAATGACATCAACAGATCACGCCGGTAAGGCTGACCGCGAGTGAATGTTACATATCGGCTTACCAACAGTTCGTCGTAGCGCTTCAGGCCGCTCACCTGCAATTCACCGAACAGAAAGCGCGGACCGGAGTCAACCGCAACATGCAAACTTGCGCTGGCTTTGACTACATCAACCTTGGCCGAACTTATCACCAGTCGGGCAGCGGCATAATCCTGGCGCGCCACCCTGGCCAGCAGATCCGCTTTCGCTTCATCCCATGCAATCGCCCGAAACGGTTTACCCGATTGCAACGGCCATGCAGCACGCAGTTGCTTGACGTGCTCATTGCGCTGAGCTTCCGGCAAAGCGATATCACCACGAAATTCGATGCTCACTTCAGTGACTAGGGTACGCGGGCCCGGGATCACTTCCAACTCCATCACGCCCTCCTCGGATACGGATCGTAATACCACTTTGCCGGAAAAGTAACCTTCGATCGCCAGCAATTCCGGGATTTCACGCTGCGCGCTGCGCATGAAGATCGCGCGCTCGCCTTCATTCTTTAGCAACTTATCGGGAAGAACAAAATATTGCTCAAGTAGCTTGCGAACTTCTTCTGGCGCGATCAGTTTGACTGCAGGAAAACTGTCTTCTTGTGCCTGTACCGGATGCAGATGGCACAAACATCCGCAAACCAACACCAGCAGAGATATCCTCACTTGGCGTAACGATTTGATCATCAGAACAAAGCGTGATTGAGCGACATATGAGCCGTGGTACTCGCACCATAAACAGGTTCAACCCGGTGAGTCCAATCGAGTTGTTCGAAGAAAGAGCACACACCGCTTGCTTGCCCCATCAGCGCGACTCCGGCAACCGAACCGTAGGATAGCAAGGAGCCCGTTACACCTGCGGTTTCCTCGGAACGGTCATGTTCGATACCGCACCTTAACCTGCGCAGCATATATCCGCCTACCGTGCCCAGTCCTGTATTCGCCAACTGCATAAATCCCCCACAAAATAATTCCCTGCAAATCGGCCGCTACATGCAAGCCGAAAAGCCGCATCGACGTTGACGTCAGGATACTGCACAAATTATAAGCCCTAATCCACAAGTGCGAACCACAGGTGATGCTGAGCTGAGCTACCAGGACTGGCGTGAAAACGCACCTGTCTTCACGATTCCGGACTATGGGCAGGACGATTGCATATATCATCTCTATACTGCAAATACTGCCAACTCGCCGGGGAGGAAGCGATATGCCAAAAACACCCACACCAGACCCGCACGAACAAGTCAATCTCGGCTTGAACGCTGTCCGTCAATCGATAACCGACCATCTCATGTATTCTGTAGGCAAGGATCCCATCACTGCCACAGACCGGGACTGGTTCTTTACCCTTGCTTATGTCGTCCGCGAACGTCTGATTGAAAACTGGATGACAACCATGCGGCGCTATTACAGCAACGACGCCAAGCGGGTTTATTACCTGTCCATGGAATTCCTGATCGGCCGCAGCCTGATGAATGGCATGCTCAATATCGGATTTGTCGATGAAGTTCGGCAAGCCTGCGTTGACGCGGGCATCGACATGGACAAGATACAGGAGATGGAATTCGATGCCGCGCTCGGCAACGGCGGCTTGGGCCGGCTGGCAGCATGTTTCCTCGACTCCATGGCGACCGTAGGCTTGCCGGGTTACGGCATGGGCATACGCTACGAGTATGGCATTTTCAACCAGAAGATCGAGGACGGCTGGCAGGTGGAGCACCCGGACAACTGGCTGCGCTATGGAAACCCGTGGGAATTTCCGCGCCCAGAAGTTCTTTACCCGGTGAAGTTCCATGGGCGAGTGGTGCAATACAAAGATGAGCACGGCAACTTGCACCATCACTGGATCGATACCGACGATGTGATGGCGATGGCATATGACACGCCGATCCCGGGCTATGGACTTGATACCGTCAACAACATGCGGTTGTGGTCGGCCAAGGCCTCGCGTGATTTCGACCTCAAATATTTCAACGAGGGCAATTATATCAAGGCGGTGGAGGACAAGAATGAATCGGAAAATCTCTCCAAGGTGCTCTACCCGGACGACACCACCGCAATGGGCCGGGAACTGCGTCTCAAGCAACAATACTTTTTCGTCAGCGCATCATTGCAGGACATATGGTACCGCTTCCGTAAGCATCATAATTCCTTCGACGATCTGCCGGACAAGGTTGCGATCCAGCTGAACGACACCCATCCTTCCATCGCCATCCCGGAACTGATGCGCCTGTTGTTGGACCTGCACCATCTGGACTGGGATCATGCCTGGGACATCACTACCAGGACATTCTCCTACACTAACCACACGCTGATGCCCGAAGCGCTGGAGACCTGGCCGATAGCCCTGTTCGAATCTATCCTGCCGCGCCACATGCAGATCATTTATGAAATCAACAAGCACTTTCTGTCGGGGGTCATACACCATTTCCCCGGCGACAGCCATCTTGTAAATCGCATGTCCATTATCGACGAAGACCATGGCCGGCGCATTCGAATGGCACATCTGGCGATCGTTGGGAGCCATCATGTCAACGGCGTGGCGCAACTGCATTCCGAGTTGATGAAAACCACGATCTTTGCCGATTTCGACCGCTATTACCCGGGCAAGCTCACCAACATCACCAACGGCATCACCCCGCGCTTGTGGCTGAATCAGGCCAACCCGGGACTGGCCAGACTGATCACCAGCCACATCGGCAAAGGCTGGATCACCGACCTGTCGCAATTGCGCGAGTTGGCAAATCTGGCCGATGACAACAGTTTTCAGGCCGAATTCCACGCCGTGAAACGAGCCAATAAAGAACGTCTCGCCAAACTGGTAACGGACCGGCTGGGACTGCAAATCAACCCGGAAAGCCTTTTCGACGTCCAGGTCAAGCGCATTCACGAATACAAGCGGCAGCTGCTGAACCTGCTGCACGTCATCACCCTATATAACCGCATCCGCTCCAACCCGTCACTGGAAATCATGCCGCGCACCGTGATCATTGCCGGCAAGGCTGCCCCAGGCTATGCCGCCGCAAAACTCATCATCAAACTCGTCAACAGCGTGGCAGACATCATCGACAACGATCCGGCCGTGCGCGGGCTGCTGAAACTGGTGTTCATCCCCAATTACGACGTCACTACTGCCGTCGATATCATCCCGGCGGCAGACCTGTCACAGCAAATCTCCGCTGCCGGCACCGAAGCGTCAGGAACCGGAAACATGAAGCTCGCCCTCAATGGTGCGCTGACCATTGGCACGCTGGATGGGGCGAATATTGAAATCATGGAGGAAGTTGGCGCCGACAACATTTTCATCTTTGGGCTGAACACACAGGAAGTCGCCGCGCTGAAAAACTCGGGCTACAACCCTTGGGATTTCTATCATGCCAACGGCGAGTTGAAATTGGCACTGGATATGATCGCCTCGGGATACTTCTCGCCCGAGCAAACCGATCGCTTCCGGCCTATCGTCGACAACCTCACGCATGGGGGAGACAACTATCTTCTGCTGGCCGATTACGCCGCTTACATCTCTGCGCAGGAACGGGTGGGCGTACTTTACCGCGATCAGCAACAATGGACACGCCGCGCAATACTTAACGTTGCCGGTATGGGAAAATTTTCCAGCGATCGTACGATAAGCGAATATGCAGCGAATATCTGGGGGGCGAAGCCTGTGCTCGAATAGATGCGATATGGCATCAGGGCAACTCATAATAAGACAGCCGACTGATGCACCATTTCAACCAAGATGCAGCCTGATGGTGCCCGGAGCCGGAATCGAACCGGCACGCTGGTTTTACCCTAGCGACGGATTTTAAGTCCGTTGTGTCTACCAATTTCACCACCCGGGCGGGTATTTGGAGGCGAGACCCGGAATCGAACCGGGATAGGCGGATTTGCAATCCGCTGCATAACCATTTTGCTATCTCGCCGTACTTTGAATCAACAACCTGAAATGAACGAGGGAAAGCCAGAATGCTTTCCCTCAGACCGGTGCCGGGACACAAGGCTCCTGTATTTGGAGCGGGAGAAGAGTCTCGAACTCTCGACCTCAACCTTGGCAAGGTTGCGCTCTACCAACTGAGCTACTCCCGCAAAACGAGTTGCGCATTATAGGGATATTCGAATCCCTGTCAATAATTTCACTTACAGGAATTAGTGGACTATATTTCCCAGCTTGAACAGCCGTGCAAAATTTTCCGTAGTACTTCGTCCCACTTCGTCCAGGGTGATGCCACGCAGCGTGGCGATCTCCTCCGCGACATGTTTCACATAAGCCGGCTGGTTGAGCTTGCCACGATGCGGCACCGGCGCCAGATAGGGCGCATCGGTTTCGATCAATATACGCTCCAGAGGCACGCGTTGAGCGACATCTTTTAGCTGTTTTGCGTTCTTGAAGGTGACGATACCGGAAAAGGAGATGTAGAAACCCATCGCCAGCGCGGCTTCGGCCACTTCCCAGGTTTCAGTGAAGCAATGCATCACGCCGCTCGCTTCTGCAGCATTTTCCTCGGCCATGATACGCAACGTGTCCGACCCCGCCTCGCGGGTGTGGATGATGAGCGGTTTGCCGGACTCACGGGCCGCGTTGATGTGGGTGCGAAAGCGCGCGCGTTGCCACTCAAGGTCGCCCTTGAGGCGAAAATAATCCAGACCGGTTTCGCCGATGGCGATGATCCTGGGGTGCTGTGCCAGCCCGACCAGATGAGCGACATCAGGCTCTTCGACACCTTCGTAATCGGGATGCACGCCTACCGAAGCGTAGATGTGCGGATGCTGCTCGGCAAGCGCCAAGACTTGCGGAAAATCCGCCAGGTTGACCGAAACACACAATGCACTGATCACTTCGTTGTGGCGCATTTGCGCCAGTACATCAGTGATGTTTTCGGCCAGCTCGGGGAAGTTGATATGGCAGTGTGAATCGACAAAAGGCATGGTCAAAGTGAAACTCGCGTAGCGATTCGTTTGTCTGGCTTCGCCCCCCTCGCTTCGCTCTCCCCGCTTGCGGGATAACCAGCGACTTGGCCGTCGTTTTCTGACGGCTTAGTCGAATGGCTAGTTGTTCCACCAGAGGATTGAGGAGAGGGAACGGGTATGGCAAGTTTCATCATAATGGGTGGCTACTTGTTATGCCCGTTATTCGAGCATCAACTGGCGGTAAGAGAACAGCAAGGATTCAAAAAACAACCTGGGATTGAGCGTGTGCTGCGCTTCCCGTTTCGCTGTCTGCAAATACTTTTGCAGACGCGCCAGATTCAACGCCGCGACTGGCTCGACCAGTTTTCTGATCGCTGCTTCCTCACCGGGATGATAACGCAGCCTGCCAGCTAGCTTCATCGCATTCAAGTCGTAACTCCATTGTTGCAGCCATTGCACGACCAGTACCTGCTCGGTTTTTTGAAGGGTCTCGGCCAGTGCGAACACGTCCAATCCGTCGGGCTGGCGAACTGCGCGGAGCAATTTAGCGCGTTCTTCGCTGCCCGACTGCTGATCCTGCTGAACGGCCTGGAGCGGTGCAAAACCTGAAGCAGCCAGCGCTTCCGCGGGATTTCTTACGCCCTGTTCCTTCAGCCAGAGCGTGGCACTGGCAACATCCGGTGCCGTCAGCGCGAAAGACAGACAACGGCTGAGTATGGTCGGCAGCAATTGTTGAGGCTTGTGCGACACCAGTATGAACAACATGCCTTGTGGCGGCTCCTCGAGATTTTTCAACAAGGCGTTCGCGGCATTGGTGTTCATCGCTTCGGCGGGATGAATGACCACCACGCGCCTGCCGCCCTGATGAGCAGACATGCCGACAAAATCTGCCAGAGCGCGCACCTGATCGACAGATATCTGTTTGCTGGGCTTCTTGCCGGATTCGGTTTCTTCACCGTTCAGGCTCAACGTTTCAGGTTGCAGCAATCGAAAATCCGGGTGCGACTCCTGTTCGAACCAGTGGCAGGATGCACACTTTCCGCAGGCAAGATCAGCTTCACCGGGATGTTGGCATAACAGGCTTTGGGCGAAATTCATCGCCAGGTCGAACTTGCCGATGCCTTTCGCTCCTTTGAAGAGAACACCGTGTGGCGGGCGTTTGCGCAGCTCTTGCAAACGCTCCAAGTCGTTTTGTTGCCATGGATATATATGTTTCATATCAAAGTGATAGAACTATTACTTCAAGTTTATGTTTAACTTCATTTACGGTCTGCGCTCCATTGATCACAGCATAGCGTTGCGGTTTTTCCTGGACGCGCCGGTGATATCCTGCCCGAACCCGCTCGAAGAAATCAGCATGCTCCTGCTCGAAGCGATCCAGCGAGACATTGTTAGCCAGGCGCTCCCGCGCAACTCCAACGGGAACGTCAAAAAACAAAGTCAGGTCTGGTTGCAAATCGCCATGTACCCACTGCTCGAGCTGCTTCAGCTTGTCCCAGTCCAATCCCCTGCCGCCGCCCTGGTAGGCGAAACTGGCATCGCTGAATCGGTCTGAAATCACCCACTTGCCGGCACTTAACGACGGTTTGATGACTTGCTCGACATGTTCCAGGCGGGCTGCAAACATCAGCAATGCTTCGGTGCCGATGCTCATGGTCTGGTTCAGCAGTATTTCGCGCAATTGCTCACCGAGCAGGGTTCCACCCGGTTCGCGGGTTACCACCACATCGTGGCCACGCTGGCGCAGCGCATCGGCAAACCAGGCCAGATGTGTACTTTTGCCGGCCCCATCCACGCCTTCAAATGTGATGAATTTGCTCATAAATTCGTTCTGCGGGCGAACTCTGAAGTTGAGAGGTAGCCTTATTGTTGATATTTTTTAACTGCACGATTATGCGATATCAGGTTGCTCGAAAAATGCGAGCTGCCATCCCCGCGCGCCACGAAGTATAGCGCGTCGGTCCGGGCAGGATGCAATGTGGCCTGCAAAGCTGCCGAACCCGGCAAGGCGATCGGAGTGGGGGTCAACCCCCTGCGGGTATAAGTGTTGTAAGGGGTATCTGACAGCAAGTCACGCTTGCGCAAGTTGCCATCGAATCGGTCGCCCATGCCATAGATCACGGTCGGATCGGTTTGCAGCAACATTCGCTTGCGTAACCGGTTCACGAACACACCCGCGATCATGCTGCGATCACTTGCAGTGCCGGTCTCCTTCTCGACGATGGAGGCCAGGATAAGGGCTTGATAAGGTGTCTGAAAAGGGAGATTTGCTTGGCGCGATGCCCAGGCTTCCTGCAGGCGCTGTTGCATGGTGTGGTAAGCGATTCTGAGTATCGCAAGGTCGCTGCTACCGGCGACGAAATTGTAGGTATCGGGGAAAAACAAACCCTCGGGATGGTTCTCCACCGCGCCGATACGCTGCAGGATTTCTAAATCCGTCAGGCCGGTCGAGTCGTGTGCCAGATATCGGTTGGAATTCAGCGCGCTGCGAAACTGCTTGAACGTCCAGCCTTCGATGATTCCGATCTTCCTCTGACTGAATTCGCCTTTGATGATGATTTGCAATAGCTGCAGCGGCGAGACCGGACGCTTCAACTCATAATTGCCCGCCTTGAGTTGCATTGATTCACCCTTGACTCTGGCGAGCAGAACAAACGGCCATTCCTGGCCCAGCAATCCCGCATGCTGCAATTGCCGCGCCGCGCCCTTCAGGCTGCTGCCCTGCTTCAAATCGAATTCAAACGGCGTGGCGGGCAGCGACAGCGGGTGAAATGCATAGTAGGTCATCCCGGCTGTCGCGAGCAGCACCAGCAATATCAACAGCGTGAATACCTTTCTTATCACCCCGAATCCGGACCGGGGTCTGCTATGTTTATGGATCATCCATCTGCTCCTTCAAGACTCCGGTGAATTTTTGTAGCAATTGGAAAAGAGGTCCAGCGATTCCTTTCCAGTTCACGCAGCGGCCACAAGACTATGATGCTGTTCACCAGGAACAATTCGTCCGCATGCAAGACCTCATCCAGGCTGACATCGCGCACTTGCAGCGGCATATTGTGCTGCCTCGCCCATGCCAGCACGCGGTCTCGCTGAACACCCGCCACACCGCAATGATTCAGCTCAGGCGTGATCAGTTTTCCCTGCGTAACAACAAACAAATTGCTGCGGGTGCCCGCAATTACATTGCCCGCTGCATCCATCAGCAACCCTTCGGCAATGTCAGCATCGTTCCATTCTCCTGCCGCCAGCACGTTCTCCAAACGGTTGAGGTGCTTGATGCCCGCCAGACGGGGCTGCATACCCAAGCGCAGTTGACATAGGCGCGCCTTGACCCCCTTTATCGCCCAGTCAGCCGGATAGTCCGGAAAAGGAAAAACATCCCATAGATGCGAGTGGTCAATATTTGCCGCAGGCGCATAACCGCGTGTTCCCTCTCCCCGTGTGACTATCACCTTGACCACTCCGTCAGGGTGCAGCTTGAGCAAGTCGTTCAACTCGGCGGAAAGCAACGCGAAGTCAGGGCAGACAATACCCAACGTAGTGCAGTCGTGTCGGAGTTTTTGATAGTGCAACGGCCAGTGCAATGCCTGACCATCAGATGCGCGCAGGGTACGGAACACCCCATCACCGTAGAGCAGACCGCGATCGCGGATGCTGATCAAATTTCCGGGCTTGCCATTGACCAGCATATCAGCAAAAAGACTTAAATCTTGCGGAACACCAGCGTGCCGTTGGTCCCGCCAAAGCCAAAGTTGTTGTTCACCGCTACGTCTATTTTCATATCGCGGGCGGTATTTGCGCAATAATCAAGATCGCATTCCGGATCCTGATTGAAGATATTGATGGTCGGCGGCGAGATTTGATGATGCACCGCCAACGCGCAAAATACCGACTCCACCCCGCCTGCTCCGCCCAGCAGATGGCCGGTCATCGATTTCGTGGAGTTAACTACCAGTTTTTTGGCGTGATCGCCAAACGCAAGCTTGAGTGCTTCGGTTTCATTCCTGTCGCCGAGCGGTGTCGAGGTGCCATGCGCGTTCACGTATTGCACATCCTGCGGGTTTAGACCGGCATTACGCAATGCATACAACATGCTGCGCCTGGGTCCATCGGTATTCGGCGCGGTGATATGGTAGGCATCGCCACTCATGCCGTAACCGGACAATTCTGCGTATATCCTTGCTCCGCGCGCCTTTGCGTATTCATATTCTTCAAGAACCATCACGCCAGCACCTTCACCTATCACGAATCCGTCCCTGTCTTTGTCCCAGGGACGACTGGCCGTGGCCGGATCATCGTTGCGCGTGCTGAGCGCACGGGCGGAAGAAAAACCGCCCACCGCCAGCGCGCACACGGTGGACTCGGAACCGCCTGCGATCATGACGTCCGCGTCACCATATTCGATGATGCGGGCCGATTCGCCGATGCAATGCGTGCCGGTGGTACAGGCGGAGACCATCGCCAGATTCGGTCCCTTCAGTCCGTACATCACGGACAGATTTCCGGAGATCATGTTGATGATGGTGCCCGGTATGAAGAATGGTGAAATCTTCTTTGGTCCCGCGTTTGGCCCCGCGGCAAGGTAATCGTTATGTGTATCCTCGATCATCGGCAGGCCGCCGATGCCCGAACCGATGTTCACGCCGATACGTTCGGCGTTCTGCTCGCTGACTGTCAGCCCGGAATCCTTGAACGCCTCGATCCCTGCGACCAGACCAAAATGGATGAACCTGTCCATGCGGCGCGCATCCTTGGCGGACAGATATTGCGTGACGTCGAAATCTTTCACTTCGCCGGCGATCTGCGCCGCCATAGCGCTGGCATCGAATTGCGTGATTTTGGTGATTCCGGACTTCCCCGCGACGATGTTCTGCCAGACCGTGGGAATCCCTATCCCGACCGGGGAGATGATCCCCAGTCCGGTTATGACAACTCTACGTTTAGACAAACTGACTCCGCCAAGCAAAAAAGATGGGCAAAAAGAAAATGACGGGTATTACTTTTGATGCGCCAGGACGTAGTCCAGGGCTTGCTGCACGGTGGTGATTTTTTCTGCGTCCTCATCGGGAATGTCGCATTCAAACTCTTCTTCCAAAGCCATGACAAGCTCGACGGTATCCAGGGAATCCGCACCCAGGTCGTTAACGAAAGAAGATTCGTTCTTGACCTCCGACTCATTCACACCCAGTTGCTCGGCAACGATTTTTTTAACGCGTTGTTCTATCGACATGCTATCTCTCCCACCCTTGATTAAAGTTCAAAAAAGCCCGCGCATTGTATCAAAATTGCCCAAAATACCAAACAACTTGTAGGCTGAAAAATTGGTGTGCACATTCAGACTGTTATAAAGTCACGGTCGGCAAATTGTCAGTTCCTGCCCGAACTGCACTATGACTGTTGTCGCGATATTCAAGCAGAACGGAGGTTTGGGCAAGACCACTACGGTGTTTAACCTGGCGCGGGACAACATTCATTGGTCAAGCTATCCACCCTGCCGAATCAGCCGGCGGCACTCTCATCGACGGGAGGCTTGGATAGATCCTCCTGGGACTGTTCGTCCTTGGGTGCAATCTTGCGCTGCCGCTTTTCTTCCTGCTTCTTTTTCTTGGCGATCTCCTTCTGGCGTTTTTCGAAAGAGTAATTTGTTTTAGCCATGTGCGATCCTTTTTCAATGCGTTGAGGTCAAGGTGAAGCGGGTACTATACTATTCCATATACATCCCGCCATTCACATGCAGCGTGACGCCGGTGATGTAAGCCGCACCCGGACCGGCCAGAAAAGCAACCGCAGCGGCAATGTCGGCAGGCAAGCCCAGTCGTTTTAGAGGGACATGTTCAATCAGTTTGGCGCGCTGATCTTCTCCCATGCTCTGGGTCATGTCGGTGTCAATGAATCCCGGCGCGACGCAATTCACCGTGATGTTGCGGCTGCCTATTTCCTGCGCGAGAGATTTCGTGAAGCCCATCATGCCGGCCTTGGAAGCGGCGTAATTTGATTGGCCGGGATTACCCATGCTGCCGATCACCGACGAGATGCTGATGATGCGCCCGCCTCTCGCCTTCATCATCGCGCGCAACACGGCGCGGCTGAGGCGGAAAACTGATTTGAGATTGGTCGCCATCACATCGTCCCACTCTTCGTCGGTCATGCGCGCCAGCAGGTTGTCCCTGGTGATGCCGGCATTGTTCACCAGGATCGATATCTCGCCGAATTGCGTGCGCAATTCTCCGAGCACTTGCTCGGTCTGGGCCGCATCATTGACGTTCAGCGCCATGCCCGCTCCTTTGATGCCTGCCGCATCAAGATAGGCGCTGATCGCTATTGCTCCCTTGTCGCTGGTGGCGGTACCGACCACGGTCGCGCCCAGCCTGCCCAGTTCCAGCGCGATGGCTTGACCGATGCCGCGTGTAGCGCCGGTGACCAATGCAATTTGTCCTTGCAGCGTCATATCTCTCCTCTTTATACAAGCGTGGTCAAGGCGAGCTTGAGCGCCTCGCCGTCATTGATGGCCAATGCCTGTTGATCGGTGGCTATGCGCTTGTTCAAACCGGCCAGCACTTTGCCCGGCGCGCATTCGACGTTGTGGGTGATGCCCATCTTGCCGAATTCCAGCACGGTTTCGACCCAGCGCACCGGAGAATACAACTGGCGTACCAACGCATCCCTGATCATGGCTCCATCTGCGTAGCTTTTCACATCGGCATTGTGCAACACGGGTATGTCCGGGGTTTGCACCCTGACATCGATCAGATATTCGCGCAATTTTTCTGCTGCGCCCTTCATTAACATGCAATGCGACGGCACGCTCATCGGCAGCATGATGGCTCGCTTCGCGCCCTTGGCCTTGGCTAGTTCCATGCCGCGCCCGACTGCGGCTCGATCACCGGCGATCACCACCTGTCCGGGTGAATTGAAATTCACCGCTTCCAGCACTTCGCCCTGCGCACCCTCGACACACACCGCTCGCACTGCATCATCATCCAATCCGAGGATCGCCGCAATACCGCCGACACCTTCCGGAACAGCCTGCTGCATGCATTGCGCCCGATAACGCACCAGCGGCAGCGCATCGGCGAACTGCAAAGCGCCCGCTGCGACCAGTGCAGTGTACTCTCCCAGACTGTGACCGGCCATGATCGCCGGCATCGCACCGTTTTGTGACTTCCAGGCGCGATACACAGCCACACCGGCGGAAAGCATGATGGGCTGGGTGTTAACGGTAGCATTCAGGTCGGCATCGCTGCCCTCGGCGACCAGTTGCCACAGGTCTTGATCCAAAATGTCGGAGGCTTCAACGAAGGTGTTACGCACCACAGGGAAGTTGACATAGCCGTTCATCATGCCGCGCGATTGCGAACCTTGGCCAGGAAATACGAAAGCGAATTTAGTCATTAGAAAAACAGTTATCAGTCGTTAGTCGTTAGTCGCTAGTTGGGGTCGTCGTTTGCTTTTAACTAAAAACTAACGACTAACGACTAGCGACTGCTTTTCACCTACCAGCGAATCAATACGGCACCCCAGGTAAATCCGCCCCCGACCGCCTCCAGCAGAATATTCTGCCCGGGTTTGATGCGACCATCGTGTACCGCGGTGTCCAATGCCAGGGGAATGGAAGCAGCCGAAGTGTTGCCATGCGTGGCGACAGTGACGATCACGTTATCCATGCTCAATCCGAGCTTCTTGGCGGTAGCTTCCATGATGCGGATGTTGGCCTGATGCGGCACCAGCCAGCTGATATCCGAACCGGTCAGGTTGTTTTCCTCAAGCACTTCCTCGACCACTTCGCTCAACACCTTGACGGCGAACTTGAACACCCCCTGGCCATCCATCGTGATGAACGGGTCGCCTTGTACCTCGCCATTGCGAACGTTTCCTTCGGCCATCAACATGCCGCGATGGCTGCCGTCTGCGTGCAGCTTGCTGGAAATGATGCCCGGTGATGCGCTAGCTTGTAATACCACGGCTCCGGCCCCGTCGCCGAACAATACGCAAGTGGTGCGATCGTTCCAATCCAGGATGCGCGACAACACTTCCGCGCCGACCACCAAAACGGTCCTGGCCTGCCCGCCGCGGATATACAGATCGGCAGTGTTCATCGCATAGACGAATCCGCCGCACACCGCCTGCATGTCAAATGCCGCACCGCGATTTTTGATGCCGAGCTTGTCCTGCAGGATGCAGGCGGTACTGGGGAAGATATGATCAGGTGTGGTGGTCGCGACGATCACCAGATCGATATCGTTTGCCTTGATGCCCGCTGCCGCAATCGCGCGCAGACTGGCTTGCAAGGCGAGGTCGCTGGTCATTTCCGTATCCGCAGCGATATGCCGTTCATGTATACCGCTGCGCGAGACGATCCAGTCATGCGATGTCTCGACGATCTTTTCCAGATCGTAGTTGGTCAGTGTCCTGGCGGGCAGATAGCTGCCGGTTCCGATAATCTTCGAGTACATCATGCGACTCCTTGCTCTGTGTTTTGACGCGCGTGATGCCACTTCTCGATATGTTCGCTGATGTGAAGCAGCATGCCTTCGCGCGCCTCTTCTGCGGCGCGCTCGATCGCGCAACGGAAAGCGAACACGTCGGCCGAGCCGTGACTCTTCACCACGATACCCTTCAGACCGAGGAAGCTCGCGCCATTGTAACGGCGAGGATCGACCCTGCGCTTGAATGCTTTCAGCACCGGCAGCGCCACCAGAGCGGCAAGTTTGGTCAAAGCGTTGCGGCTGAATTCTTCGCGCAAGAAATCGCCCAGCATCTGCGCCAGACCTTCGGTGGTTTTCAGCGCAACGTTGCCGACGAATCCATCACACACCACCACATCGGTGGTGCCCTTGAATATATCGTTTCCTTCAGTGTTGCCGTAGAAATTCAGGTCGCTGGCGCGCAGCAATTCAGCGGCCTGCTTGACCACTTCGTTGCCCTTGATATCTTCGCTGCCGATGTTCAGCAGGCCTATCGTCGGATTCGGTTTGTGCTCCAGCGCTGTCACCAGCGTGGAACCCATCAGCGCGAATTGCAGCAGATGCTCTGCGCTGCAATCAGTGTTGGCGCCCAGATCGAGCATGCAGACCTGTCCCTTCTTGGTCGGCAGATACGAGGCGATCGCGGGACGGTCGATGCCAGGTATGGTTTTAAGCACATATCGGGCGGTCGCCATCAATGCACCGGTGTTTCCGGCGCTGACACAGGCCAGCGCCTCGCCGCTTTTGACCAGGTTGATGCTGACACGCATCGAGGAATCCTTCTTGCCGCGCAACGCAGATTGGGGCTGCTCATCCATGCCTACCACCTCTGTAGCGGGATGTATGCGCAAATGCACCCCGGGTTGAACACCAAGGCTTTGCAACTCGGATTCAATGGCATCGGGGATACCCACCAGAACGATGGTATCGTCAGGATTGTGTTTAAGATATTCGACTGCAGCAGGAATGGTGACCATCGGTCCGTGGTCGCCACCCATCGCATCTATAGCTAATGTGACATCCACTAGGCGATCCTGGGGTGATGAAAACTGGGATGGAAATAAAAACGCAGCTCAACTTGACGATCGGCTGCGTAGCTTAAGGGCACCTCTAAAAATCCTGATTTCATCCCAACTGCTGCGTTGCGAAAAATATTTCTTGCTTACATATTAATCATATGCGGCGCTGCGAAAAATTTCCCACGCCTTGCATTTGGGCGAACTCTGAATTTTTAGAGGCGCCCTTCAATAGTTTATTCGCCCTTGGACTTGACTACCTTTTTGCCACGGTAAAAGCCGCTAGGGCTGATATGGTGGCGCAAATGAGTTTCGCCCGTGGTCGGCTCGATCGCCATCGCGGGGTCGGTCAAAAAATCGTGGGCGCGGTGCATGCCACGCTTGGATGCGGACTTCTTATTCTGCTGAACTGCCATGTTGACTACTCCTAAAAAACAATTCCAATTTAACTGCGTTTCAATTTCTCCAAGACCGCAAAAGGATGTCGTTCTTCCTGATGCCTGTCCTGAGCCTCCTGAGGTAGCGAAGGGCGAAGCGGCCTGTTCCCGCCACCTGCCGCCTGACAAGCACCTGTTTCATGCCTAGGTGCAATAGGCAGGCTCAATATAATCTCTTCTTCCAGCAAATTCAGCACATCCAGATGCGCATCTGCCAAAATGCTGTCGAACTCTTCTTCCACGTCCACTTCGCCCAGCGCGTCCAGACTTGCCTGGTCACGAAGCAACAAGCGCGTATCAAGCTGCACCGGATGATCCATGCCCTCAAGGCAACGCTGGCAAAGCAGCCGGCACCGTCCGGTCACGCTCAAGTGGAGATAATGACTGCCCTGCTTATCCACCCCGCCGCATACTGTGTAGCTCAGAATTCCCTGCGGACTTTCCAGCACATCCTGAAAGCGCGGGAGTTCGGCGACCGGCACTTTACCGCTGATTTCCCGGCCATTACTTGCAAAATCCAAGCTATCGATGAAAGGCCGTGCATACATGAGGCGCGCATGATATATTTTTCGCCGCTCCCTGTCAAAAATCTCAAGGAATATCGGGAATCTCTAGAAATTCATTTTTCGGGATGGCAGGCTGGACACGGCGATGCGAAGCATGTGGGGCGGGCAGGGCTGCTGCTTCGCGCTCCCGCACTAAGAGGGCTGCGCCCCACCGTGTCGCGCGAGCACCGCAAGGAGCCGCGCAGCGAACGACGAGACATATCAGATTGATAGGCGAGGAGTGAGCGAGCACGCAACGCAGCGATTCGCCCGCAAAACGAAGTTTCAGTGAAGACTAACCTTCAGGTTACGTCGTAACTAAAATTAATTTATAGAGGTTCCCTACAGTGCTTGTCCTCGCCTCCAGCTCCATCTACCGCAGCGAACTCCTGAAACGACTACAACTCCCGTTCGAGAGCAAGGCACCGAATATCGATGAAACACCTTTGCCGAACGAATCCGCACGCGCCACCTCGGTACGCCTAGCGCGGGAGAAGGCTCATGCTGTAGCCAGCTCCTACCCGGATGCATTGATCATCGGCTCCGACCAGGTTGCGTTGCTGGAGGGCCAACAGCTCGGCAAGCCGCTCACCCACGACAATGCGGTCAAGCAACTGCGCGCGATGCGCGGCAAAACCACCCACTTCTACACCGCGCTGACGCTGCTGAACAGCAAGACCGGCAACGAGCAAACCGAAGTGGCGGAAAACTACGTCACGTTGCGCGACCTCAGCGATGCCGAGATCGAAGGCTATTTGCTCAAGGAACAGCCCTATCACTGCGCAGGCAGCGCAAAATCCGAAGGGCTGGGTATCGCGCTGATGGCCAAAATGACCGGCGACGACCCGAACGCGCTGATCGGCTTGCCGCTGATTTTGCTGGTCGACATGCTGCGCCGCGAAAACATTCACCTGTTCTAAAGGGCACCCCTAAAAATTCAAGTTTCTAAGCAAGGCAAGGCGCGAGCAAAAAATTGTGACGCAGCATATATTTGGATATGTAAGGAGTAATTTTTTGTGAGTAACGCAGCATGGCGACGAAGTGGGGTAAGCAGGCAAATCCGCGAAGCGGATGCTCGCAAAATTGGATTTTTAGGGGTGCCCGCATGACTGGCACCCTCTACCTGATACCTTGCACACTGGGCAATACCCCCGCAGAGCTGGTATTGCCGCAGCACGTCATAGCCGTGGCGCGCAAGTTGAAGCATTTCGTCGTGGAACAACCCAAGACCGCGCGGCAATTTCTTTCCGCACTCAAGCCCGAACACCCGATCCAGTCCTTGCATTTCGCAAGTCTCAACGAGCACACCGATCCCGAAGAATTGGCCGATATGCTCGCGCCGCTGGAGGCAGGCGAGGATCTCGGCATCATTTCAGAGGCCGGTTGCCCGGGCATCGCCGATCCGGGTGCCGATCTGGTCCTGTTGGCCCACCGTAAAGGCATCCGCGTCGTGCCGCTGGTCGGCCCCTCCTCCATTTTACTGGCGTTGATGGCTTCCGGCCTGAATGGGCAACGCTTTGCATTTCACGGTTACCTGCCTATTGCAGATCTGGAGAGAAACAAGGCGATAGCTGCTCTGGAAGCAGAATCGGCAAAGCACAAACAAACCCAGCTGTTTATCGAAACACCGTACCGTAATGAAAAACTGTTCAGCGCGTTGCTCGCCCATTGCCGCCCACAAACACTGCTGTGCGTCGCCACCGACATCTCACTGCCCGGCGAACAGATCCAGACGCGTTCCATCGAATTATGGAAAACACATCCCATCCCGCGCCTGAACAAGCGCCCGAGCATGTTCCTGTTGTTGGGCACAAGTTAATTTAGTTGCTTAGCAAGCCGCTTTCTGATATTAAAGCTGACTTTATTTTTATCCCGTTGGAGAAGTGCAATGCCGGTACAACCAGACAAACCCGTCGCCCCCTACAAACCAAAGAAGGGCGAGGCCTACATGAACCCCAAACAGCTCGAACACTTCCGCCAGATCATGAACGACATCAAGGCTGGCTTGGGTAAGGATATCGATCGCACCGTCCATACCATGCAGGACGAAGCGACGGTTTTTGCCGACCCGAATGACCGCGCCACTCAGGAATCCGACATGGGCCTGGAATTGCGCAACCGTGACCGCGAGCGAAAGTTGATCAAAAAAATCAATGAGATGATCGCCAAGATCGATGCCGGCGAGTATGGCTACTGCGACAATTGCGGTGTCGAAATAGGCCTGAGCCGTCTGGAGGCAAGGCCCACGGCCACGCTGTGTATAGACTGCAAGACGCTGGACGAGATACGCGAACGACAAGTGGCAAAATAAGCCTCGCTAGCTGTTTATTGTCAGCAACGAAAAAGCCCCGCCAACCTGGCGGGGCTTTTTTAATGTTGCAGCAAGTTAGTTTGGAGCGTGGGCTGAAGCGGTTTCCGGGGCCGGGAGCAACACCTTCATGCTCAGCTTCATCCTGCCCTTGTCGTCCACTTCCAGCACCTTCACACGCACGATCTGACCTTCCTTGAGGTGGTCTGACACGCTGCTGACGCGCTCGTGGGCGATCTGGGAGATGTGCAACAGGCCGTCCTTGCCCGGCAAGACGTTCACCAATGCACCAAAGTCCAGCAGTTTGACTACCGGGCCTTCATAGATCTTGCCGACTTCCACATCGGCGACGATATCTTCGATGCGCTTCTTGGCCAGATTGCCGGCTTCACCGCTGACGCAGGAGATGGTGATGTTGCCAGAGTCATCGATATCGATCGTGGTGCCGGTTTCCTCGGTCAAGGCGCGTATCACCGCCCCGCCCTTGCCAATCACGTCGCGGATCTTGTCAGGATTGATCTTCATCTTGATCATGCGCGGTGCAAAATCTGACACTTCGGTGCGCGCCTGCGGCATCGCCTGCTTCATCAGACCGAGGATATGCATGCGGCCTTCGCGGGCCTGGATCAACGCGGCCTGCATGATCTCGCGGGTGATGCCGTTGATCTTGATGTCCATTTGCAGCGCGGTGACGCCGGTCTCTGAACCGGCCACCTTGAAGTCCATGTCGCCGAGATGATCCTCGTCGCCGAGAATGTCGGTCAGCACGGCAAAACGGTTGCCTTCCTTGATCAGCCCCATCGCAATACCCGCAACATGCGCCTTGAGCGGCACACCGGCATCCATCAGCGACAAGCAGCCGCCGCACACCGATGCCATCGAGCTGGAACCGTTGGATTCGGTGATCTCCGATACCACGCGCATCGCATAGCCGAAATCCTCTTCGCTGGGCAGCACCGCGACCAATGCGCGCTTGGCCAGACGTCCGTGCCCGATCTCGCGACGTTTGGGCGTGCCCACACGTCCGGTCTCACCGGTGGCATAAGGCGGAAAGTTGTAATGCAGCATGAAACGGTCGCTGTACTCACCCTGAAGTGCATCGATCTTCTGGGAATCGCGCATGCTGCCCAAGGTTGCCACCACGATGGCCTGGGTCTCGCCGCGGGTAAACAATGAAGAACCGTGTGCGCGCGGCAATACGCCGTTGCGTATCGTGATCGGGCGCACAGTGCGGGTGTCGCGACCATCGATGCGCGGTTCGCCGCTCAGGATCTGTCCGCGCACGATCTTGGCTTCCAGCGCGCTGAACAGGTCATTGACGTGATTCTTCTGGTCAGCATTAGCCTCCGTCAAGATCGCCGCCAACACCTTGTCGCGCAACGCGTTCACAGCATCGGTGCGGGCCTGCTTGGAACGGATCGCATAGGCTTTTTGCAGATCCGCTTCAGCCAGTTGCGCGATCTGCGCGATCAGCACCTCGTCCTTGGCGGGCGCGACCCAATCCCAGGCCGGCGCGCCGACTGCATCCGCCATCTCGTTGATAGCCTGGATCACCACTTGCAGTTGCTCATGACCGAACATCACCGCGCCCAGCATCACGTCCTCGGGCAACTGTTGCGCTTCGGATTCCACCATCAGAACGGCACGTTCAGTACCGGCTACGACCAGATCCAGTTGCGAAGTCTCCAGTTCCGTTGCGGTCGGGTTGAGCTGATATTGGCCGTTTGCATAACCCACGCGCGCTGCGGCGATCGGGCCGTCGAACGGAATTCCGGAAATGGCCAATGCGGCAGATGCGCCTATCATGGCGGGAATATCCGAATCGATCTCGCTATCCGAGGACATCACCGTCGCGACGATCTGCACTTCGTTGTAAAAACTTTCCGGGAACAGCGGGCGCAGCGGGCGGTCGATCAGGCGCGAAGTCAGGATCTCCTTTTCGCTCGGGCGGCCTTCGCGCTTGAAGAAACCGCCGGGAATCTTGCCGCCGGCATAAGTCCGTTCCTGATAATCCACGGTCAGCGGGAAAAAATCCTGATCGGGCTTGGCGTCTTTTCTGCCGACCACGGTGACCAGCACCACGGTGTCATCCAGACTGACCATCACCGCGCCGCTGGCCTGGCGTGCGATCTCGCCCGTTTCAAGTGTGAGTTGATGATTGCCGAATGCTAAAGTTTTCTTATAGTGGCTCAAGATAGACCTCTCTGTGCAGGGCTTGACGCGACACCGCGCCACGCATTGTGAAAAGATAAAAGAACGCGGGTCGCTTAAGCGACCCGCGGGATACGAACTGTTACTTGCGAATTTCCAGGCGTTGAATCAAATTGCGATAGCTTGCATCGTCCTTGCTCTTCAGGTAATCGAGCAACTTGCGGCGACGGCTTACCAGGCGCAGCAGCCCGCGGCGGGAATGGTGATCCTTGACGTTATCCTTGAAATGCTCGGTCAGATACGTGATGCGTGCAGTGATGAGGGCCACCTGCACTTCCGGGGAACCGGTATCGCTCTTGGCGCGCTGAAAGTCGGTCACGATTTGCGCTTTTTGCGCAGCGGTAATTGCCATTGGTATTACTCTCCTGAAAAAAGTGCAGCATTCTACCTCTTATTGGGGCTATAGCTCAAGCCCAATCAGCGCAGGCGTTCAAACGGCTTTAAGGGCGGGGGTTCCCAGCCTCACCACCTCGTCAACCTTCAGCGTGCCGGGCAGTTGGTGGGTGATGAACAATATGGTCACCTTGCCCTTCAACTGGTTGACTGTGGCCGCGAAGTGTTCGCCAGTGGCGCTGTCCAGGCTGCTTATCGCCTCGTCGAACAACAGGATCTTGGGACGCTTGAGCAAGGCCCGGGCGATCGCCAGCCGCTGTTTCTGTCCTCCGGACAGGCCCACGCCGCGCTCGCCGATCCTGGTCTGATAGCCTTCCGGCAATTTTTCGATGGTATCGTGAATCTCTGCCAGTTTGCAGGCATGCACCACTTGCTCAAAGGGGGCGTGCGGACTGGCGAGGATCAGATTTTCGTAGAGCGTGCCCGAGAACAGGATGGTTTCCTGAGGCACTACGCCGAAGTGATGGCGCAACTCGTTGGCCGAGAAGTGGCGGATATCGCGGTCATCTATGTGGATGCCACCCTCACTCGGCAGGTAGAAACCCTGCATCAGCTTTGCCAGCGTGCTTTTCCCGGACCCGGACGGTCCCATCAGGGCGATACATTGCCCCGGTGCGATGCTCATGTTGAAATTCTGGTACAGATACGGGAGATTGTCCGCATAACGGAAACTGAGATTGCGGATCTCCAGCTTGCCGTGTCCGCCGCCTTCCCGTGCAGGCAGCAGAGAATAAGGTTCGGATGGCGCATGCATGACATCACCCAAACGTTTGACCGCGATACTGGCCTGTTGAAATTCCTGCCACAGCCCCACCATGCGCAGCACCGGTTGCGACAAACGGCCAGCGAACATCTGGAAGGCAACCAGCATGCCGATGGTGAAGTCCTGAGTGGTCATCACCAGCCATGCGCCCATACACAGGATCACCAGCGTCATCAGTTGTTCCAGCGTATTGGCGACGACGTTGTAGCTGTTGGATAACTGCCGGGTATTGAATCCGGCCTCCAGGTAGTCAGCCAGATACTCGCCGTAGCGAGAAACCACCCGCGGTTCCATTTGCAGGGATTTGACCGTCTCCATGCCGGACACATATTCGGTGACGAAAGCCTGGT
>Ga0210377_10000868_pt1 | contig 28579 bp, 28 predicted proteins | sample PLM4_65_b1redo_FD_155480 | JGI IMG/M metagenome (GOLD analysis project Ga0210377, IMG submission 155480) | Groundwater sediment microbial communities from an aquifer in East River, Colorado, USA - PLM4_65_b1 redo | ecosystem: Environmental > Terrestrial > Soil > Riparian zone | place: USA: East...
GGCCGTAAACGGTCAGCACGATGTTGTGTTCGCGATAGAGACGGCCGATGACCGGCAGCATGTCTTCCGCAACAGCCTCCTGCCGCTGCCATTCCTTGAGATGTATATCCGGTTTCTGTCGATTCATGGATTACGCACCTTCCGCAGAGAAAAATTGGTTGAGAAGCGCCGCCCGGAAAAATCCGGATGGTGAATTGATTGTACGCCAGCGGCGTTTCCGGTTCAAGCCTCTTTTCCATTAAAAGAGCCTTTGCCCGAACCGGCCTGGCCAATGCCACCGACCTTCCCGGTTTCTCCCTGCAAAGGTTCCGGCAGATTTTCGGCCCGTTCTCGCGGACGACGAAACGGGGCAGCAATTCCAGACGATATTGAATCCCATCACAAGGTGACAAAGGAATATCTGTTGAAGCGCCTCTTCTGAAGTTTCCCAGCTCAAATAGAAAGGGACTTCCTTCCAGACCCATTTCGCCTTTACTACCCAATGTGTTCGGAAAACTCGGCAATCTTTTTCCCACAGGTTTCTTTTAAAAGCTGTGCATCTTTAAGCAACCCTCTATAGAGCTTACTTAGCTCAAACGCGGTGTTTTCCGGATATTGTTTTACTCCAGTTTCGAGCATTGAAATCATTGTGATGATATCTGCCAGAGATTTCTCCAGTTGTTCTTTTTTTTCTTTGCATTGTTTCTGATAAAGATCATTCATTCCCATGATTACATTCCCTTTCCATTCGGATTTCCTGTATTCAGGCAGGTACAAAGGATTTATCCACCCCGCCGCCCTTTACACCAATTTCAATTTATCAAATCCTGACCCTTAGCCCCCCCTATTTCCTTTCCCTTTTTGAAAAGTGAAAGGCCCGCTGTTATAGCGGGCCTCATTTTTTCCAAATTTCCCCATTACATGGGTTCTGGGGCTTATTCAGCCCCTAGGTTACTACTATATCTTCTGTTAATAGCAAGGTGGAGTGTCCTCGGTCATACGACGGTCCTCCTTCGTTTTCTGCTAAACCGCGTGGAACTTCATCTACTGCTTTGTAGCTCCTTTTCTGAATGTTTCTGATCCGGTAACGCTACCATGTTTTAAATATAACCGATCTGAAGCAAAAAAACAGTCTGTTACTATTTTTTTTATGGGCGTATACTTTTCCTTTGTGTCAATTTGGCAAAAAACGTTTACCCGTTTCTCCCGCCTTGCCGAAACGGGGTAAAGAGATACTCCAATCCATTGACCTTGATCTCGTAAACTGTCTGAAGCATCATGCCAAGCTTACCCTCCGGAAATCCCTTATTGGCAAACCAAACCACATAATGTTCCGGAAGGTCGATCAACAACCGGCCCCGGTACTTGCCGAACGGCATCCGCATCGCCGCCAGTTCCAGAAATTCATTGGGATCACCAGCCGCTTCAGTACAGGGTTGTTGCAAATCCTCACTCATCACTGTTTTGAACATACCCCCAATTCTGCCTCAAACTTTTATCACTACCCTTTTTCGAGGCAGCGTTTCTTCATAAACTCTCCGACTTTTTTCTTCGGTACGCGTCCCAGCTGCTGCATCAGCTGGAAACTGACCTGCCTCAATCCGTATTCAGACTTGATGTCGGATATCATGAGTAACCATAGGTGTGCGGTCATCTCGGCATCAGCCAGGGCGCGGTGGTAGGTCCCGTCTGTTTTCAGCTTTTTGAAGCGCACCAGAGTCTCAAGTTTGTGATTGGGAGCATCCTGATAGATTCTACGGGCCGACAACATCGAACAGGCAAACTCGTTCTCTCGCTTGTGGCTGATCCTGCTGAACTCCGCATCCAGAAACTTTGCGTCGAAGGATGCATTGTGGGCGACCAGATGATGCCGGTGAATAAATTTCGCCAGATTCATCATGACCTCTTTGATAGGAGGAGCCTTGGAGAGCATCTTGTTGGTGATCCCGGTGTACTCCTCAATGAACGCATTTACTTTCATCCCGGGATTCATGAGGCTCTGGAATCTATCCAGGATCTCATTGCCACCGACAAGAACGGCGCCTACCTCAATGGTCCTGTCCCCCATGTTCGGTGAGAGGCCGGTTGTTTCAAAGTCGATTATTACGGCAGGGAAATTTCCCATCTTTTCCTCGGCTTGCTGTCAGCACGTTCCCGGGCCACTTCTTCAATCAGCTGCATTTTTGCGGCATGGGAGAATGCCTTGACCTTTGCCTCTCTTGTACACGCGGAACTCCGGCTGTGTCCACTCTCCAGAAGCACGACCCTGACAGGTTGGCGGCCCCGGAAATACTTTGCGCCCTTACCTTCGGCATGCTGGCGAAAGCGTCTCTCCATGTCCGTGGTGATTCCCGTATAGAAGGAGTTATCAGAGCAGAGAATGATGTAGACCTGCCAGTTCATTTTACCTCTTAAAGGCAATCAAGACATCCGGGATCGCGTCGTAGCGCTCTTCATTGCCCACTCAACTTTGCAACGTTGCATGCCCCACTTATTCCCCTTGTACCTGGGTGATACACGACCCCTTATCTCTTCCCAAATAAAGCATGGTGTCCCCCGAATTCCTGTACGCTATTGCTGGAGCAGACCGGTTGGCGGCGGCACGCCTTCCGCCAGCAGGCGCAGAAGTTCTCCCCTGCTGTGCCACCTGTCGGAGAGCCTGCCTTTTTTCGAGTTGACGATGAAGGCGAAGGAGAATTCGCGGCCTGCCGCGTTGATTCCGTATCCGGCCAGCGCGAACACATCGTCGAGGCTGCCGGTTTTCACGCGGAAGCGCTGGTCAGTGTAGCCGATTCTCTTCACGGTTCCTTCCAGGCCGGGACGGGGAAGGGTCTCGCGGAAACTGTCGAACCATGGTTTTTTTGATACCTTGTAAAGATAGTGGGCGATGAAACCCGCGGACATCCTGTTTCCCCTGGCCAGCCCGCAACCGTCAGCTATGATCGCCTTTTCGGGGGGAAGATCGAGGCTGTTGAGGAAAGTGCATACCGCTCTGTTACTCTTGGCGCGGGTGCCGGGAGCTCCGAAGCGCCGTTCTCCCAGGGAATCCGCCAGATTTTGCGCCGTCACGTTCCTGCTGTGCACGTTCATGTCGTGCAGAATATCGATAATTTCCCGTTTGTCCCTGATTTCCACGGAGTGCCTGGCAAGTATGTAGGTTTTTTTTCTGCTCTTGTGCCTCTTTTTCCCTTTGACCTTAACGGCCTTGCGCACGGTCACGACTTTGTTCACCGTGCCGCCCTGCTCCGCGTATTCGAGGACAGCGCCCGTGATGAGGAGCTTCATAAGCGAAGCGGGAACAAGCCGTTCCCGCAATGAATTGCCGGATTCCGCCAATTGTTCGCCCGTTTCCAGGTCGATCACGGACAATGCCCACTCGGTGTTTTCGGGCAGGTACGGCTCTAGGAACTTCCCCAGGTCACGGTCGGGTTCATATCCTTGGACAGGGCATGCGGCGGATGAAAAAATGATCAGCAATATAACTACGACGCTCTTCAGCAGTGTCTTGCGCAAAAATCCCATTTTTCTGATCTCCTCTTACGGATTCGTCAGGATTATATCCCCTGGTCCCGGAGATGGTCCAGTACAATTTTCTTCCAGCCGTTGTTCGCGGCGAAAGCCACCATAAGTGTCTGCCAAAGGTTTTATTACGATTACAAATCAAGGATGATTTCAAGACGGCGGGGATTGAGGCGACGAAGACATACAGGTCGTACGTTAAGGAGCCGAAGACGAGCCAACACGGAAAGCGCCTGGGTTTGGAATTGGAATTATAAACGTAATTCCGGAGATCACACCGTCACAGGGAAAGAGCAGGGTCTGGCAGTCATGGGCAGTTCTTTAGATCGCATCGCGTACCTTTCAGCGGCAGCTCATCGGTATCCTCCAGCAGGACGGCGATCGCCAGCGCCAGGTTTTTTCCCGCCTTTCCGGAGTTTCTCGCCAGCCGGAGCATCTGCGGTATGATCCACGGCTTTCCCGCCACGGTCTTGAGCACCTTTCCGATCCTTATCCGCATCCTGGCGTCGGTCAGCTCGGAGATGGAAAATCCAAGCTCTTCGCCGGCATCGTCGCTCACTCCCCGCACGGCCAGGAAAGGCACCCCCTCCGTTGCGGCGGCCTTCGCCACGGCGGCGGTCTCCATCTCCAGGACGGGGTTCGGCACCCAGGTTGGGACAAGGCGTGCCATTTCGGCCTTGCTCCTGATCTCCGGCGCGGTTATGAAAGATCCGCCGTGAACGCGGAACTCCCTGCCGTTAAAGGCGTCCGCCAGGGAGCGGGTAAGGCGCTTGGCCTCTTCTTCGACGATGCCCGACTGTGGGGAGAAGAGATCATCCCTGTTCAGGAGGATGCGTTGCGCCACCATGATGTCGCCCACCTGAGGGCCCTCCTTCACCGCCCCGCAGAAACCGAAGTTCACGATGATACACGGTTTCGCCTTGATGAGGGCAAGGGCGGCGGCCGCCGCGTTGACGAGGCCCATTCCCGATTTAACAAGAAGGACCTTCTCCCTGCCGTAGGTGAATCGATACGCCTCGAAGCCGTCGATCTTCTCTCTTTTGTATTTTTCCGCGAGCCGCAGAAGCGGCCTGATCTCCTCCGGCATTGCAGCGATAAGCCCTATTATTCCGTGATCCATACGTGACATGTTATCCTATTGATGTTCCCGGCCCGGATGCGCCACCGGGGAATTTGCTGAGCAGGATCGGCTTGTGCATGGCCTTGCGCTTTGTGGCCTCGGTCCGGACCGGGTCTGGGGCGCGGTTGAGTTGGGGGATGCTTGATGCACGTTGCAAGCTCAGTCATTGCTTCTTCCAGTATGGCGCCTTCTCCGGCATGACCCAGCGCACGCCGCCGCGCGGAGCGCCGGTGTCGCCTGCGTAGCGCGGGATCAGGTGAATGTGCATGTGCATTACCGTCTGGCCTGCGGCAACGCCGTCGTTGATGCCGATGTTGAATGCGTCGGGATTTAGATCTTTCAGCAGAAGCTGACGCATTTCCGCCAGCAGGTCGAGCATCGCAGTCTGTTCTTCTCTGGTCGCCTCGAAGAACAAAGCAATGTGCCGCTTCGGGACGATCAGGCCATGGCCGGGAGTGACGGGGAAGCCGTCATAGATGGCCATTGCGTGGTCGTTTGACAGGATGACCGAGGATTTGCCCAGATTGCAAAAGAGAGCAACGGCCAAGGGGTCAGCCCCCGACATGAGACAAATGCATTCTTTCACAATCTCGCGTTTTACCGCATAAAATGCTTCTCCGCCCCATACCTCTCCACACTTTCCTTCACCACCAATTATGAATTATGAAATTTCTAAACCTTACCCGGTGTCGTTTTGCTCTTTTTCATACACCCTTTTTTGCGCCACGTTTTGCACCATAAGTTGCAGGAGCTTCGGCAACATGCATCTCTGTCCGACTTTCGACCGGTTCGAAAATGACGCGCACCCGGACGTGCAAGGCCTCGGCAACACGGCGCAGCATGCTAAGCGAATGGCCTTCATAGCTGGCGGACTCCAGGCGGCTGATCTGCTGCTGAGATGTCCTAAGAAGCTTTGCCAGCTCTTTCTGGGAGAGTCCGGCCTGCTGGCGCAGGGCGGTAATCTGCAGCGCCACATCCCAGGCCCCGCCGGAATGCTCGAAGCGGGCGGCTATGGACGGGTCCTGCAGCTGCTCCTCAAGGTAATGGTCGAAGTTGGTCTTTTTCATTGTTGCACTCTCTTCTGCCACTCGTGCATCCGTTCCCGCGCGGTTGCCAGATCACGGGCCGGAATGCCCTGCCCCTTGTTGCGAATGCCATGCACCGCGACGATACGGCGATTCTTTACGAAAAACCAGAGCACACGGGAATTGAGCTTCCCCACATGACGCAGTTCAAACAGTCCTTCGCCAAGCGCCTTGGCTAACGGCTCCCGATGATACTGCCGGTTACGCAGTTTTGCCAGTCCGGCAAGCACCGCCGCAAAATCATCCGGATCGCTGACTTTCAACTCGTCCAGAAACAGTCGCACAGGAGATGCTCCGTTCTCTGACTCATAAAATTCTACACTGAAATCCATTATTCCTCAACATCAAATTTGATGTTACGTCCCTAACACATGATCCAGTGCTTCCAATTCTTGTTCATAAATTGTATGGCTCAATACACCTGAGTAGCAGCCGGGCAGATCTCGCTCGGCTGGAGGGCGCGCACATCGCCCGGCGGAACCATGCGGCTCTCCTCGTGCTCCCGCAGATAGGCGGCAGGCTTCATCATTCTCTGTGTGCGCCACAATACCCGTACAATGTAGGGTATCTGGGAGGGGCGGACCTGGCGCATCCAGTCGTAGATGCTCTTCTCCCCGGAGGTGTTGAGGATGGATCGGCGCCAGGTCTCGGCGTAGAGCTCGAAAAAGCGCGCCGCCCCGATGCGCGGCTCCCAGAGGAGATGGTGCATGTCGAAGTTGGACCAGGGCTGGTCCCCCATGCGCGGCGCGGTTTCATTGTAGAAGTCTGTGCCCGGTAACGGCGTGAGGATGGTGAACCCGGCCCGCTGGAGGTTGTACTTCGAAACGAAATCCCACAGCTCGCGGAAATCGTCCTCTCCCCAGTCGTGGTCGATCAGGAAGTTGCCGTTAATCCCGTATCTCTGTTCCCTTGCAACCCGCACCGCCTCGATGCAGTCGTCCACGTCGGCGTCCTTGTCGATGCCGGCCAGACCACGGTCGGTGGCCGCCTCCAGGCCGAGGAAGATATCGAAATCCTTCGCCAGCGGGCGCCATGCAGCCATCAGATCCGCACTCCTGCGGATGAGATCGGTGCGGGTCTGGACCAGTATCCAGCGCTTAAAGACGCCACGTTTTTTGAGAGCTTCGGCCAGCTCCAGGCTGCGGACCGGGTTGTACCAGAAGAGATCGTCGGCCACGAATATGGCGTCTCCGCTGTTGGCGAAGTCCTCCACGACCCTGGCGATGGAGCGTTCCCGGCAGGTGCGGCCGTAGAACTTCCAGACGGAGCAGAAAGAGCAGCGATGGGGGCAGCCGCGGGCGGTTTCAATCAGCCAGACCGGCTTGAAGAGGAGGCAGTGATAGCCGCTTCGGTGCCGCTCGACCATATCGCGGGCCGGCAGCGGGACAAGGTCGAGGCTGGTCCTCTCTGAAAGCGGTGAAGTGGTGATCCATCCCTCTTTGGTCCGGATGCGCAAGGCAGGCACCCGCTCCAGCGGCTCCCCCTTTTCGATTGCCGCGACAAGGAGCGGCACGACCTCCTCCCCGTCGTCGAGGCAGATGGCGTCGATCAGGTCGTGCTCCAGGGGGGCCGGGAAGGCCGCTGCGGCGTGGCCGCCGACAAGGATGAACGCATCGGGCGCCAGCCGGCGCGCCTCATGGGCAGTGGCTATGATCCGGTCGTATTCGAGGGCGTGGAGGCACGATATGCCGATGATGCGGGGCCGGGTCCGGCTGATCCAGTGACTCAAGCCGGGACGGAAGCGGAGGTCGGCGATGGTGACGTTATCTCCCCTGCCGCGCAGCACCGCGCCCACATATTCGAGTCCCAGGGGTTCAACCTGGAAGAAGGGTCCGAGGCCGAATTTATCGTTCCCCGGATGGGGACGGAGAAGGAGTATGTTCATGCTAACCTCACTGGTCGGTTTCGCCCATTTTAGTTACGGAGGGCGCGGCTTCATCCTCGAGATGGTCATTTGGCCCCTTACGAAGGATGTTGTAAATCAGGTTGGTAAAACGCCTTCCGGGATTTTTCGCCACCCGCGAAAAGATGGAAGACCAGCTGAAGGCCTCTCTGCGTGCCTCAAGCCAGCCCCGATAGAGCTGTTGCGCAGACATGAGCTTCGGTCGGTAAACCACCTCCGCGTGATTGTAGCGGTTCCACTCCCTGTGCAGGAGACGCCCCTCCTCCTCGAACTGCCGGAAAAGGGCGGTTCCCGGATATGGGGTGAGGATGTGGAATGTGGGGACGCTCGGGCTGCAATCCTCCACAAAGCGGAGGGTCTTTTCGAAGATGCTCTCGTCGTGGTCATCAAAACCGAAGATGATGGAGGTCTCCAGGATAATGCCGGCATCCCGGATCCGCTTCATCAGTTCCGACTGGGGATACCTGGTGCCGGATTTGGCGAGCCGGGAGTTTACGCCGACGACCGACTCGATCCCCACAAAGAGACCGATGCAACCGGAACGGGCCACGAGCTTCAGGAGTTCCGGGTCCTCGGCGAAGCGGAGGTTGGTCTGGGAGCCCCATCGGATGCCGAGCTCGCACATCCCCTCCAGCAGGGGCCTCACCCTGACCGGGTCCCCCAGGAGGTTGTCGTCCAGGAAGACCACCAGCTTGCGGGGGAAGGAGCGGATTTCGTCGAGGATATCCGTAGGGTCACGGTAGCGGAAGCGGTTGCCGAAATAGGGGGTGACGGTGCAGAAAGAGCAGTCGTAGGGGCAGCCCCGGCTCGCCTGGACCGTCTGGGTAGTCAGGTAGCGTTTGCCCGCCAGTATCTCCCTGCGCGGACGCGGGACAATCAGCAGGTCATCCTCCGGGATCGGCGCGCGATAGATGCGCTCCAGCCGTCCGGCCAGAAAATCCGAGAGGAGCCTCCCCATGACCGGCTCCGCCTCGCCGATGACCACCGCATCCGCATGCCCGAGGGCCTCCTCGGGGAGGACCGTAGGGTGGATCCCTCCCAGGATCACCGCCACCCCTTCCGCCCGGAACCGGTCGGCGATCTCGTAGGCCCGCGTCGCCTGGTGCGTCATGGCGGTGATACCCACCAGGTCGAACTCCCGTCCGAAAGGGACCTGTCCATGGATCTCGTCCACCATGGTTATCTCCCATGGTGGTGGGACAGCCGCGGCAACCTGCTGGAGGGAATGGGAGGGGAGCTGGAAATTGCGGACCCACCCAAGCTTGTGGGTTGCCGGGTATATGAGGAGGAGCCGTGGAGCCATTGTTCAGTTCCTCCTGAGAAAAGCCGGCAGAAAGATGAGGGCAAAAACTGCCGTTGCCGCGACGCCGAAATTCGTGGCCCAGCCTATGGAAGACATTGCCCCGTAATCGGTGAAGGCAAGCGAGCCGAAGCCGGCGATAGTGGTCAGGGCGGAGAGGAGCACGGCACGGCCCGCCTGGGTGAATGCCGTCGGGTCATCGGAAACAGCCCCCTTTAGCCGGTGATGAATATGGAGGCCGTAATCGCTCCCCATGCCGAGAATGGTGACCAGGACCATGGAGTTCATGAAGTTGAGCCGCATGCCGATTGCGGCCATTATCCCGAGCATGGCGATAACCCCCGCCAGGACAGGGAAAAGGGACGAGCCGATACCGGCGATGGATTCAAAGTGAACAACAAGGAGCAGGATGACGAGGACACCGCCAATGGCAAATCCCCATAAGAAGCTTTGCTTCACCGATCCAGCAAGCTGGCTGCTGACCAGATCGACGCTGGTGGCCCGGGCCTGCGTATCGATTGCCGCCATTTCATTTAGAAACGCCTCCTGGTGGAACTCCACACCATGGTAATTGAGGAAGATAAGGAGATGAAAGCGGCCGTCCCGTTCAGTGACAAACCTCTCCACCATCCCCCGCAGCGGGGAGTTGGCCAGCCGTTCCACCGCTTCTCCCGGAGAGATGACAGAGGCCCGCGACAGACCGGCCAGGCCGTCCGTCATATTCCGGAACATGACTGGGTCAAATCCTGTTTCGGCAAGGGCCTTGTCCAGGCTCGCAGCCGGTAAGCTCCCCTCGACCCCCTTGCGCAGACGCCGGATGATTTCCCGTTGGGCATTCGGATCGTTTACAACATTCCCGAGCCAGGAAAAGGATGCTATCTCCCCTTTCCGCCGGTACTCTTCGGCCTTTTCCGCGATCCGCGCCCCCCGCGCCATTACCGCGTCTAGATCCTTTCCCTCCACGGCCACGATCATCTGCTTAGGCGTCAGGCTCAGGTGCCGCTCTATCTTCTCCTGGGTGAGAAACGCCTCGGAATGTCGGGGCTGGAGGTTCTTCAGCTCACCCTCGAAGGAGATGCGAAACGAGGCTGCCAGTCCGGCGGCAGGGAGAAAAACCGCAAGCAGGACCAAGGTACGCTTGTGGCCGGCGGCAAAGCGCCAGACAGCGTCCAGTCCGAATGATGGAAGGGGACGGTACTCGCTCCTGGGGAAACGGCGTTCGCTGAAAACGAGAAGGGGGGGGAGGAAGAGAAAGGTGGCGTACATGGAGAAGATCACACCGAGCCCCACCAGCAGCCCCAGTTCCGACAGGGCGCGGACATCGGAAATCATCAGCGCAAGGAACGGCAGGGCGGTGGTGACAGCCGCGGTGAAAACTCCGTGGCCGGTATCGACGACCGCCAGCCGGAGCGCCTCTTCAGCCTCCCGCCCTGCGGAGCGCTCAGAGTAGAAGCGGTCGTAGATGTGAATGGAATAGTCGGTGCCGAGCCCTATGATAAGGGCGGTAAAAGCGAATGAGATGATGTGGATGGAGGGGAGTAAGAGCCCTGCGACGCCCATTGCCAGCACTGTTCCATACAGGATGATAAACGGAATCAGAAGGGTCGGCATCAGCCGCCGGTAGGTGAAGTAAAAAAGCCCGAGCACCATGGCGAGGGAGGAAATGATGCAGGCGATTATGTTCCGCTTCATCACTTTTTCGTCGATGACAGCGGAGAGGTGCGCCCCTGCGCAGGATATGGTGACGGAGGAGCCTGCCCGGGCGCTGTTTATACCCTTCACCAGCTTGCGGGCAAAGTCCATATCCCGGACCGGTCTGGCCGGCTCGGCGATCATGATCAGGAGCCTGCCGTCCCGTGAAAGGAAATATGGAGAATCGGGGTCGAGGTCAAGGGACTGGCTCCCCTTTTTCAGACGTGGAAGCACCAGTTCCCTGAGATAAAGTGGGTCGGCGGAGACCATGCCGCGCATACCCATGCCGAGCTGGCTGGCAAGCTCGGACCTGGCCCGGCGCAGAGAGCTTTCCATGCTCGCCGGCTTCAGTTTGCGGAAATATTCGTCCACCCCTTCGGGGCCGAGAAAAAGCTGGGGCCGGGTCACTGCATAGCCGACAAATGCAGCAAAAGAGTCGGCCTCCCGGGGGTCGAAAACCCGGTAGGCAACCTTCTTGAAGGCAGGCGAGCCATCCACCTCAAGAGCTTTCAAGCGGCCGGCAAACGCCTCTGCAGCGGGGGCGAGCTTCTCCCGGTCCCCTTCGAGCAGAAAATAGGCCTCGCCGCTGCTGCCGGTCCACTCCAGCGTATCGAGAAAAAGGCGTATAGCACCTTTTTTCGCGGGAAAGAGTTTGAAGATGTCCGATTCGAAACGGATAGTAAGGATGGAAAAGATGGCGAGGAGGAAAAAGAAGGTCGCCAGGGTCACGGTCTGCCGGGGCCGCTCCCAGGTAACGTGGAAAAGCCAGGTCAGGTGGGACCTGATGAGGTCATGGATGAAGCGGATAATGCGCATCACCTGTATCGGCATGGGGGGCTACATCCCTTTGAAGCTGGAGAGGGGAAGAATCTCAATTCCCTTCAGGTTGGGGACGAGCGCTGCTTCATCCAGGGGGCCGTTTATTTCCGGCTCGCCGAAGGTTACCTTCACCCGCGAGCCGTTGCGGTCTGTGAATTCGATGGCTCCGGGAAAAGGCACCCCTTGCACCGACAGGTAGTTGCGGAAAAACACCTCTTCTCCTCCGCTGAAAACCTTCCTTTCCAGGAGACCTGCCCCGTCGTAATAGGAAGTGATTTCCCCCGCGGCATTGTCGCTCTTCTCCACGGTCCCCCGCTTCATCGGGTCGTAGAGCGGCTTATCGACCGCCATCAGCCTTATCATCCGCCATCCACGGAGGGGGCTCTCTTCGGGCACCTCGTCGAATTTGCCGGTGTACGCCTCTCCCCTTGAAGGTATCAGGATGGTAAGCCTGTCATCGGAGCTGAAGGTCTCAACGGCCGTTGTGCCGAAAGGTGTGAGGATAACCAGATGGAAACGGTCGGGCTTTTGAAAGACCAAATAGCCATGCCCGCCCGTGCTAACCTGAGAGGCTTTTATGGAAATGGTCACCGCTGCCGTCAGGCTCTCCAGAATCGCGCCCGGCCTGTAGGGAACCTGCTCCCTGGGGATGGAGGCGCAACCCGCCGTCAGCAAGAAGAGAACCCATAATGCTATTCCGGATAAGGACCGTTTATGTTTTTCCCTTTTTTTCACAATCACCAGCCGTCTCCTGTTAACCTAAATAAGGCTTTTTCTCGCGCAAGGCGCAAAGGCCGCAAAGAAATTCAAATACTTATGGATACAGAATCCTTAACAAATAGGATGAAATGCTTGTATCCGAAATCGGCTTGGTTTCCTCTGCGCCTGCGCGCTGAAGCGCTATGGCGCACAAGCGCGTACTTGGCGAGCTTTGCGCGAGACTGCTTTTTTAGGGTTAATTGCCAAACGAACAGCAAACTATTTTCTGTCCCCTGTCCCCTATTCTATCCGGAAATCCTTATCCGTGAGCCCAACGTTTTTCCGCATCCGGTGGAATGTCAGAAGCGTCCGGTCCCGGTTCTGCTCCTCTATGACCAGCCGCTTGAGCCTCCCGTCCGCGAAGAGGGTCAGTTTCAGTTCCTTCACCCCTTTGCTGTTGTCGGGGATAATCCGCAGGGTCACAGTATCGCCGCGCCGTTCGGCCCTGACGTCTACCCCCCCGGGAAGGCTTGTTATCGGCCGGTCCAGGAGTGAGAACCAGTGAAGAAGGCCTTCTTCAGGAGGAAGCGTGCTCTTTTGCCTTACTCCCTCTTCAGGAAGAAGCATGGTCATCACGTTGTCTTTCAGCAGGAGGCGGCTCGCGTAGGGTGAATAGATCTCCATGTAAAACGTGTCGGGACGCCGGAATCGGACCAGTCCGTTGGTTGTCATTGTCCTCTTCAGGAGGACGATCTGCTTTTCCTGGGTTATGTCCGCGGTAAAGTCGCTCATGCCGCTGAACCCCTTCCTCAGCAGCTCCAGCCCTTCCAGCGGGGTTATCCCGGCTGCGCGGGCATGGGAGGTGAAGAGGGGCATGCCCAGAAACATCGCCACAAGGAAGGCTTTGAGAATAAGTCGCGGCTTCACATTCATGGCATGGTCCCGACCTTGAGGGTCAATGTGGCGGTGGCCAGTTCCCTGCCGTCAACGGAGACCTCCCCCTCCACAAGATGGAGCTGGCCGAAGGATTTGACGATCCGGACGCCGATTGTGAGGATGTCTCCTGATGTTATAGCGCCGTGGAACTCGGCCCGGTCAATGGCCGCGAGTACCCCGCCCGCCCCATCTTCCCTGGCGGCGGCGATACCGCCGAGCTGGGCAATGGCCTCCACCATGAAGAACCGGGAATAGCACGGCGCATCGTATGTCGCCTGTTGCCTGGCAAGGGCGGAAACGCCCGGCTCCAGGGCGAGAATCCGGTCGATAAAGAGAAAAGGGGAGCGATGGGGAAGATATGCGCCGGGATCAGGATCGAACAGAGGGGCCTCCAAAGAAGTCGATGGCAAAGAAGGGCCCTTCCGGCGAGGCAGCCAGATGCAGGGCGCGTTTTCCATCGTCAAGGGAGAGGAGAAGGGCTGTCATGGCGACACCCCCCATGGCCAGGGAACGCCCCACCAGCGGTCCCATCTCCAGGCGGGGAACATCGGTCATTCCTTCCATGAGAATAGGGAGTTCCGCCGCGGAACCGGAGAGGGAGACGATATCCGGCTTGCCATCCCCCTTGAGTATGGCGGCTCCTTCGGCCTCTCTCCCGGGGAGGAGGGAACCAATGGTCCTGATCTCTACCACGCTCCCCCTGATGCCGGCCCCTCTTCGGAGCGCATGCTCCCTCCGCTCCAGCACTACTATCCCGCTTCCCTCGCCGAATCCGGCGGCGTGGCTGGCCAGTTGCCCCATGGACTTGAATCCCTGCATCATGATTGCGTTCAGGTCATCGGCTCCGCCGGTCAGCATGACATCTGCCCTTTCTTCCTCCAGAAAACGGCAGGCCATGAGAAATGCCGATTCCGCGGAGCAGAAGCGCTGCACCTGGGTGACGTTGGGTCCTTTGAGGCCATATTCGATGGAGGCGTTGCTCGCCGCCGCATTGGGGACCGTATTGGGAAAGAGCATGGGAACCAGCCCTTCCGCCCCTTTGGTGAAATAGCCGCGGAGCAGCTCTTCGGAGTTGGCTATCCCGCCGAATCCGCAACCGAGGGCAATGCCGACCCTTTCCGGGGCGATGGCGGCCATATCCAGACCGGCATCCTTAAGCGCCATCCCCGTGGCAACCGTTGCGAAGAGGCTGCAACGATCCAGCTTGCGCGCCTTGAGCGGAGGGATGAAATCGGCGGCCCGGAAACCGGTCGCCTTTCCCCAGAGGTGGCCTTTCTCTCCGAGTATTTCGTCCGGCACCGGGGTGAGCATGCATCTTCCCTGCTCGACGGTTTCCCGCAGTTGAGCTGTCCCAACCCCGCCGGCGGAAACCGAGCCCATCCCGGTTATTACTACGTCACTGAATGTTGCCTTCATATGCCTATTACCACCGATGTCGTATTCCCCCCGAATGCAAAGGAGTTGGAAAGTGCAATGGTCGCATCGCTCTCCTTTGCACCGTCATGACAATAATCCAGGTCGCACTCCGGGTCTTTGCCCCGGAAATTGAGGGTCTGGGGGATTATCCCAGCATTGAGGGCCATGACGGTCGCCGCAATCTCGATGGCGCCGGCCGCGCCGAGGCAGTGGCCGGTCATCGCCTTCGTTGAGACGAGCGGCACGGAATCCGCCCGTTCGCCAAAGACCAGCCTCATCGCCTTGCTCTCCACCACATCATTCAAGGGGGTCCCGGTGCCGTGGGCATTTACCCACCCCACACATTCCGATGTTATACCTGCGTATTCAAGGGCGCTCCTGATTATCCTGGCCGCCTCCTGGCCGGTCGGCTCGGGAGCGGTCATGTGGTATGCCTCTCCGCCAATGGCGTAACCGAGGATATATCCGTAGATATCCGCGCCCCTGGAGAGTGCCCGCTCTTCGCTTTCCAGGACGAGGTAAGCAGCGCCCTCTCCAAGGGATATCCCCTGGCGGCCGAGGCTGAAGGGGGCACAGGGTTCCGGATCGATTACACGCAGGGAGTTGAACCCTCCGTAGGTAAGGAGAGAAAGGGCGTCAGTGCCGCCGCATACACAGGCGGCAAGCCTGTCGGTGGCGATGAGGCCTGCCCCCCAGCCTATGGCGGTCGCCGAAGAAGAGCAGGCCGTGGTTATGCTCCCCTGGTAGCCGCAGAGGCCGAACTCCCCTGCTATTGCGGTCGCGGTCCGGTCCGGAAGAATCCCCCGTAGAAGCCTGGGCCGGCTCTTTTCCCCCCTGACGATACCGCCCAGCCACAGTTCCCCCTGGTACATGCCGGCTGCCCCGGCCCCCATGGAGACTCCTATGTCATAGGGGCCGTAGTGGCCAAGTACGCCGCTCATATCCAGTGCCTCCCGGGCGGCGATCAGCGCGAACTGGTCGGCGCGCATGAGGCGTCCAGCGGTTTTGCGGTCAAAATAGTCGAGCGGGTCGAAATCCCGCACCTGGGCGGCTATTCGGGCAGGGAAACGGGAAACGTCGAACAGGTCAACCGGGCCGATGGCGCATCGCCCCTTGAGGAGCGCATCGGTGAAGGAGGCCCTGTTCTTCCCGGCGCCACAGAAAAGGCCGAGTCCGGTTATGGCGATTTTTTTGTTTCTCAGAGAAGCCCCCCGTCAACGATAAGACACTGCCCGTTTATGTATGAGGCCCGGTCGGAAGCAAGGAAAGCCACCACTTCCGCAACCTCCTCGGGACGTCCGAGCCTTCCCGCGGATGTGCTCTTTACTATATTATCCACAAGCTCTTTTTTCATCACGGCAATCATCTCGGTTTCAATGAGACCCGGCGCTACCGCGTTTACCCTGATTCCCATGGGGCCCAGTTCCCTGGCCAGGGATTTGGTGAAGCTTATGGCCGCCCCCTTGCTCGAGGCATAATTGGTCTGGCCGGCGGTACCCATTATCCCGGAAATCGACGAGAGGTTTATTATCGCGCCCCTGCGTTTACCGATCATCTTGCGCGCCCCCCACTTGCAGCAGTGGAAGAGCGGGGAGAGGTTCCCCCGGATCACGGCCTCCCAGTCGTCATCGGCCATCATGACCAGGTAATTGTCGCGGATAATGCCGGCATTGTTCACCAGCACATCGATGTGGCCACGCCCCTCGGCGGCGGCCTCCATCAGGGCAACGGCCCCTTCCTGGCAGCTCACATCCGACTTTACCGTCCGGATTGTTCCGGGCAGCCCTTTTGCTTCTTCCAGAAGGGCGACGGCAGCGGCATCATTACGCAGATAGGCCGCGGTAACAATGGCCCCCTCCCCGGCAAAATGGAGGGAGATTGCCCTCCCTATGCCGCGCGTGCCGCCGGTAACTACTACTATCTTGTCCTTGAATTCCATGGAGAATAAAACCTCAGTATTGATTCAGATCGAATATCGAATCTTGTTTCTTGTTTTGTTTTATGAAAGCGCCATGAATCTCTACATGGGGCGGACATGCGTTCGACCGACACCCTTCATCAGCTTCCAGAGCGGCCCGCGCACCGGAAATCCGCGCATGGTCTCGAGCATTTTGTCGCTTACATTGATCTCCAGCCCAGGCGCTATCCAGTTCTTTCTTTTCGCTGAAAGCTCGGTGATTATATCACAAAGGGAGTCCCGAATGCTAGGCGAGATGTAGAAAACGGGCTCCAGCAGGGGACTCTCCGGGCTGATAACACCGTCCGCCACTGCCCGCAGATATATGGCAGTGCGGGGAAAGACCCTGATCCCGGTCATGGCGATGACCGCGGTGGGAGAAACCTCGTCCATGAGCGCAAAACTCTCCAGCACGGTCTCCCTGTTCTCGCCCGGACCGCCGAACAGAAGGTAGTGGGCGAAGTCCATTCCAAAATCACGGCAGAGTCGGGAAGAGGAGCGGACCACATCCACCGTGAAAGACTTCCCGAGACTTTTCAGTATCTCCGGCGAACCGGAGTCGGTGCCGAACTCCACCGCGTCACATCCGGCATCGGCCATCGCCTGCATCAGGGAGGGGGTCATAAAATCGGGGTTGATGAACGCCGACCAGTTGATCGGCAGCCGTTCATCGGCAATGGCGCGGCAGAGCCGTTCGGCAAAGTCGGGTGGATAATTGAAGATGTCATCGACAAAATAGACGTAGCTTACCCCGTATTTCTCCACAAGTTCCCGCAGCTCAACGACGATATCTTCGATGGGGCGCAGCCGCGTCCGGGTCCCCTCCAGGAGGGGATAGGTGCAGTAGCAACAGGTGAAGGGGCAGCCTCGCTTTGTCTGCACATTTGCCATCCCCCCTTCCCGGTGATAGCGCTCAACCGCGAAGAGCGACCGGTCCGGGGCGCCGATCCGCTCCACAAGGCGGGGAGCAACAAAATCGGCATCGCCCCGTCGGACTACCCCCGCAAGGCCGGTCGTGGCAGCGCCGTCCGCAATACGCTCCAGGAGCAGGGGGAGCGCCTCCTCCCCTTCTCCGGCCAATCCGTAATCGGCGTCCAGGAAGGCGAGCACCTCAAGCGGCATGAGGGAAAAACCGGAACCGCCGACGATGACCGGCAGCCTGCCGCGGCAGATGTCCACTATCCGCCTGATACCGCCCAGATAGGAGCGCGATAGCGGAAAGGTGACATTGTCGATATTCCTGATGGAGATGACCAGGGCATCCGCCCGGAACTCCGCAACGGCATCCGCGACAGCGGTTTCCGGATTATCCGCGAAACAGAGGTCGAGCACTGAAAGGTGATGGCCCGCCGCAACCAGCGGGCCTGCCAGGTAGGCGAGCCCCAGGGGGAACACCGGGTAGGGAGAACGTTCCCTGTTGGCTGAGACGAGGAGAACCCTCATTCCCCCTCCTGCCATGCCAGGAGCTGTTCAACCCGTTCCCGGATCAGAGGGGGGAGTGAATACTGGAGGATTCCGTTCTTGTCGGTAAGGCTGTGCAGCACCCGACCGGCAGCGCATTTCCTGCCGTCACCGCCGATTATGTCGGTGATGAATTCCAGGGTCGCGGTCTCCATCCGATTGAGTGAGGTCCTCACCCGCAACTCCTCGTCAAACCGGGCCGGCCTGAGGTATTTCAGTTCAAGGAGCACCACCGGGGCAATGTAGCCGGCAGCGGCTATCTGCCCGGCGTCCAGACCGAATCTTCCGGCCAGGTCATTGCGCCCCACCTCCATCCACGCCACGTAATGACCGTGCCAGGCTACCTGGAAGGCATCGACCTCGTTGAAGCGGACCTTTATGGCTGTTTCGCGGTATTTCATCCCTTCTTCACCCGGATCGATTTTCGTTGTCTATCCAGCGATTGAACTTTTTCAGGGAATCGCCGCTCCCCACCTCGAGGAATTTCCCGGCCCCACCTACCTTCAGCGACAAATAGCTCCGCTCCCAGTAAACCGGCAGCGAGAGTTCTCTGACCATAAATGAGGCCATCTCGGAGGCTTTGAGACGCTTCTGGTCAATGTGGTCCAGAATGGGTACGGACGGTTCCCGGAAGCGGAATTCACCGCATATCTCTCCAATGGGGGCCGCCAGCTCTGCCATGAGCGGCGAATGGAGCGGAGCATCACAGGGAAAGGCCTTTGCGGAAAAGGCGCCCCCTGCCAGCGCTTCCGCCATGGCATTTTCCATCCCGGAGGAGGCGCCGGAGAGGAGGAAATGCCGGGATGTATTGAGATTGGCCATGTAAATGCCGTTGTTCGCGGCAATTGCGGAAAGAGGTTCCAGGGTAAGGCCGATTACAGAGCCCAGCGAATATACATTTTTACCACCCATCCGGGAGAAGCGGACACCGATTCGATAGACCAACTCCAGGGCATCTTCCTCGGCTATGGAGCCGCAGGCCGCAAGGGCCGGATAGATGCCCATGCTGTGTTCGGCGATGATATCGGGCCGCACCCCCTCACTGAGGAGGCGTCGGTTCCGGTAGAGGCTCATGGCCGCTCCATAGACCTGGAGCTTGACATTCTCCGTCTGCTCCCCTTTTGTCCAGGCAAGAGCAACAAGGTCGAGGGAAGTCCTCTCTTCCGTCATCCGGGCGATCTCGGCAAAGTCAGGGTCATCGGGAAGAGGGGTGACGAATGAGAGGGGTTGTCCGGGAAACATGAAACAGTTCATGGGTAACGCGCCTTGCGCCTTATGGCGCTCCTGAAGCCGAAGTTCATAGGGCCGAACACCTGCAGCGATCGGTGCAGCTTGAAGATGCGGCGGTACATGGAGGAAAATGAGTAAAAAGAGCTGTTCAGCCAGTCATAACCATTCTGCAACTCTTCCGTGGACATTCCCCTGGGGATAAAGTTCACATGCTCCATGTCGTAATCCTGCCAGGAGTTGGAGGTTATCCTCCCCTCCGCTTCTAGCCGCTTTCGCACCCGGGTGCCGGGATATGGGGTAAGAACCGGGAAGATTGCGGCTTCCAGCCGCGCCTCCTCGCAGAAACGGAGGAGCGCCGGGAAACTGTCGGGGGTATCGCCGTCACAACCGAGCACGAATGAGCCGAGTATGCCGACGCCGTTGTCGCGAAAGGCTTTGGCGTAGTCAAGAAATACGCTCGCCTTGTTTGTCACCTTGCCGATGGCGCCCAGTATCTCCTGGTTGAGGGATTCAAAACCGACGAACATGCCGACGCAGCCGCAATCCCCGGCGGCCCTGAGCAGCTCCGGATCTGCGGCAAAGTCGATGGGTGCGTGGGAGAGCCACTTCAGCCCCATCCCCGACATCCCCTTGAAGAGGGTAAGGGCGTATGAGCGGTCCGCCACGAGGTTGTCATCGACGAAAAAGGCGAATGAATTGGTCTTGCGGAGCATTTCCAGTTCAGCGAGGACCTGGTCCACCGGCCTTTCCCGGTATTTTCTGCCGTAAAATGCGGTCACGGAGCAGAATTCACAGTCATATGGGCAACCGCGGGTGGTCTGGAGGGTATTCGTCAGCAGGTATCTTTTACTGTGGAAAATATCCCGCCGCGCCGCTGGAATAACGCTCATGTCCAGCAGTTTTTCCGAATGGTATGTGCGTCTGAGTTCTCCCCTGCTGAAATCTTCCAGAAGCCTGGGCCAGACCAGATCGCCCTCACCCACCACCACGCTGTCCACATGGGAGAGCGCTTCTTCGGGGAGATTGCTGGCGTGGAAGCCGCCCATGACTACGGTCTTCCCTCTTGCCCGGAAACCGGCGGCTATCTCGTAAGCACGCGGCGCCTGCGGGGTCATGGCGGTTATCGCCACGACATCGGCGTCGCAGATAAAATTGAGGGGCTCTATGTTCTCGTCGCACAGGGCCGTTGCCCATTCGTTCGGGGTCACTGCGGCAAGGGCGGCCAGGGAGAGGGAGGGGAACTTGAAACCGAGCTCGCCCCACAGTCTCCCCCGGGGCCACCCCGGCGAGACGAAAAGTACCTTCATTTACGATTTTCCGCTATATATACTGCCATGCTCCTGACCGACTGAAATACTATGGCGCCGACCGCAGCGTCGGGGACAACCACCCCGTAATCTTTTTCCATGGCCACTACCAGCTGCAGGGCATCGATGGAGTCAAGACCGAGTCCTTCGCCGAAAAGCGGGGCATCGGTATCTATCTCTTCCGGTGTCATACCCTCGATACGCAGGGAGTCTATAATCAGTTTTTTGACTTCAGGGATCAGCTCTTCACTCATAGGGAATCCTTTGTCCGTAGTTTATTAAAACGGCGAAAGCCGGTTTGACGCACTGGTCACTGGTCACTGGTCACTGGTCACTGGTCACTGGTCACTGGTCACTGGTCACTGGTCACTGGTCACTGGTCACTGGTCACTGGTCACTGGTCACTGGTCACTGGTCACTGGTCACTTTCCCCCGCCTCCCCAGTAGTCGTAAAAGTTGTACCACTGATCGGGATAAGCGCGGATATATCGCTCGAAAACCCTGAGCAGCCTCTCCGTCCCGGTACGGATGGCATCGGCATGCTCGGCGTGTCCTCCCTTGAACCAGACAGGCTCCTCCATGATGGTGTCATAGCGCCCATCCACCAGGGGGACGAAAACCGGTATCACCGGTGCGCCGGAGGCAAGGGCGAGATAGGCCGCGCCAACCGGGATCTGGGCGGGCCTGCCGAAAAAATCAAAGGTGGCGGTATGGGAAGAACCGTCCCGGTCCCCGAGCAGCGCCAGCACCTCATTGCGGCGAAGCGCCGTCACCGCCTCAATGATAGCCAGGGGGGATGTATCGTCCCTGTCCACATAGATGAAGTTGATCCCCCTGCCGCGCCGGTCGGCTTCACGCAGTTCATTGACCTTTGCATCGGGCTCCCGGAAGGTAAGGACGTTGACCCTGTACCCTTGCGCAGCCAGCCCGAGACCTCCCAATTCCCAATTCCCAAGATGGGGAGCAATCAGGATGGCCCCGTTTCCCGCCGCTAAGGCGTCATCGAGGGGCCTGCTGCTGGAGCGCCGGCCGATCAGCCGGTCAAGCTGCGTACCGGAGAACCGCATCATCAACATGATGTCGGTCCAGTTTCGGGAAAACTTGTAATATGTGGCGAAAACCAGCCGTTCCACTTTCTCCCTGCCGGTGATGACCCGGATGTTCGCCCTGACGGCCCGACGTACTCCCGGCAGAAGAAGGTAGAAAAGCCCGCCCCAGAACAGCGCGAATGGCGGGTAGATCGCTCTGGGGACCAGCATGGTCAACAGTTTGATGAGAAAGAGATTCAGACTGCTGTAAAGTGTCAAAGAAACTCTCGTGAACCGGGTTGCATTAATATTTAACCTTTTTCCGTCGGGAACCGGTCCCGCTGAATTCTTTCTCCCATGCCTGGTCGGCTATCTCGCCGTAGCTCCGTGAATATCGGTCCAATTCAACTGCCAGCTCGGTAAAGATCGCATCGGCCCCCTCGTGGGTCGGATATACACCCTCAGTGGAGAACAATTCCCTCCCCACCTCCGGATGGTCTATCAGCATGCAGGGGGTAAGCAGGTTGTCATGCTCCCCCTGACGCGCCCTTATCTTCCGGAACAGGGGGGATTTGAGGGCATCCTTCAGGGAGGTGCTGCGGATATTGTCCACGGCGTAGTGGCAGAAGACACACGGCTCGATGTCGCCGTTGGCGTTCACGTGCAGATACTTCCGCCCGCCGGCCAGGCATCCGCTGATCATAGGGCCGTCGTTCCAGAAATCCACCATGAGCATCGGCTTGGTGGCGCGATAATCGGCGGTCCGGCGCCTCATCAGGTCGCGCTGCTCGGGGGTGGGCATGAGTCCGAGTTCCGGGCTCCTCCCCACCGGCACGTAGGAAAAGAGCCAGAGGGCGAAGCACCCCTTTGCCAGTAGCATGTCGATGTATGCGTCGCTTGTTATGATGTCGGTGTTCTTGCTCGTCTGGGTGAATGAGCCGCAGAAGGAAAGCCCGGCCTCGCGCAGGAGCTCCATGGCCCGCATCACCTTGCGGAAGTGGCCGGGGCCGCGCCGCTCATCGGTCTCCTTTTCGAACCCTTCCAGGGAGAAAGAGGGCATGACATTCCCCACGCTGATCAGCCGTTCCACCAGATCTTCATTTATGAGCCCGCCGTGGGTGAAGACGAGGAAGGCCATGTCATCGTGCTTCCTGAATATCTCAAAGATCTCCTCCTTGAAAAAAGGCTCGCCTCCGGAAATAACGGCAAAGTAAATCCCCATCTCCTTCATCTGCATGAGGATTGAATCGATCTCACCCAGGGAAAGCTCGAGGGATTTACTATAGTCGCCGGCATAGCATCCGTAGCAGGAGAGGTTGCACTTCATTGTCGGGCTGATAACCACGGTCGAGGGGGGGTAGAAGCCCTCCCTGTCGGCCCACTCCTTGCGCTTGTTGGTTCCTGAGAGGAGGTGGTTCACCGCGAGGGTGGTGATCCACTTGTCCCTCTGGTTGGGGTGGAGGTCGCGCAGGATCCGTCTCGGAAACTCCATGCTCGGATGGTTTTCGCGGATGAGCTGGCGAAACGACCTGATCCTTTCCCTGTAATAATCCTTTTTCGGAATCAGCTCCATGAGATAGGTCATCCGCACCAGGTTCTCGGTGGAGCACGTGGTCGCCATGGAGAGCAGGTAAGAGACGACCTTTTCCGTCGAGTAGTTTTTAAGGCCCTTCAACATCCTTGTTTAATCTCCTTAGTTGTAAAGCAGGTTTTGCCTTCAGCCTGCTTCCAGTTACATGTAGCGTAAAAAAGTCATGCAAATGTTCCAGGTGTCCCGAACCGGTCTGAAATGGCTGGTCTCCCTGCCGTCAGCCACGCGCGCGGGGACGGCAATCGAGGCGATCCGGAAGCCCCCGCGCCAGGCCTTCATAAGAATCTCCATCTCCAGTTCATACCCTTCCGACTCCAGTCGTAGATCGCGCAAAAGACGTGCGGAATAGAACCGGAACCCGGACTGGCTGTCGTTTATATCAAAACCCGTGCGTTTCATCATGCACCAGGCGCCGAACCGGTTCCAATAACGTCGCAGGCCGGCCATCTCCGAGAACTGCGAAAAGCGGGAGGCAAGGACGATGTCGAAGCCGCCATCAATTGCCTCGGAGATGAGCCGAGGGATGGCGGTCGGATCGTGCTGTCCGTCCGAATCGAGGGTTACTATACCCTCGAAGCCATGCTCCTGAGCCCAGGCAAAGCCGCTGCGAAGCGCCGCTCCCTTGCCGCGATTTGTTTCATGGCTAAGAAGAGTGACCGGCAGCCCTTCGATCTCCTGAACAGTGGAGTCAGTTGAGCCGTCATTCACCACCAGGACCGGCAAACCGGATTGCAACGATTCTACAACCACTTGCCTGATTGTCAAGGCTGCATTAAATGCCGGGATAACTATGCAGATTCCCACTGTTCAACCATTTCCTTCAGTGTGCCGAAACGAAATTGCCGCATCAGATCGACAAGCAAATCCGACAGGTCGGTTCTCGGACCATAGGACGCGAATTTTTTCAGGGGCTTGAGCCGCAGGCGCGGCCCTGACGGATCGAGCTCGCGGGGATGAAGAAACAGGACCGCCGGAGCCCCCTCGCTGTTCATCTCCCGGATTGTATTACGGATGATACGCCGGGGGAAAACCCGCAGCCCCCATCCACCGCCGGTCGGCAGATTGCCGAACATGGAACGGGTGACCATGGGCGGGATCTCCCACAGGGCGCCTTTCTTCACGTTCACTTTGTAAGGGATACGGGGTCCTGCCGGATTTCCTACCAAAGGAAGCGGGTTACAGCTTGAATCGTACTGGTACCCTTCTTCATGGAGGATTTCAAAGGCCCATGGCGTGGCAATGGAGAGCGACCATTGTGGGGCCCTGAAGCCGACGGTATTTTGTCCGGATTGACGCTCCAGAATTTCACGGGTAAGCCTCAATTCATCGCGAAAACGCCCGGGATCAAGCTCCGTCACCATTGTGTGAGAATAACCGTGGGAGGCTATCTCGTGGCCATCCGCCGCAATCCGACTGACAAGCCCCGGCAGCGCTTCCGCCACGCATCCCAGCACGAAAAAAGTTGCCCGCACCTTGTATTCGGCAAATAAAGTGAGCAGCTTTTCGATGTTCGACCGCACACGCCATTCGCCTGAAGCGGCCAGCGGCTCCCACTCTACTCCGCAGACGTGAAACCACTCTTCTACATCCACAGTCAGCGCATTAACGGTATAAATAGGCAGCCCCGGCTTCCGTTCGTTGATTTATGCAAAAATTACATCATTTCCAGGTTCAAGTCAATAAACGATTGATGCGGTTTCACAGCATCTTCCTTAGGAACTGCCCCGTGTAGGAGCTGTTCACCCGCGCCACATCTTCCGGCGTGCCGGTGGCGATCACCTCGCCACCCCGGTCGCCCCCCTCCGGCCCCAGGTCGATGATGTGGTCGGCGGTCTTGATCACATCCAGGTTGTGCTCGATGATGACAACCGTATTCCCACCCGCCACCAGGCGCTGGAGTACCTCCAGGAGCTTTTTGATGTCTTCGAAGTGGAGCCCGGTGGTCGGCTCGTCGAGGATGTAGATGGTTCGGCCGGTGGCGCGTTTGGAGAGTTCCTTGGAGAGCTTCACCCGCTGCGCCTCCCCCCCTGAAAGGGTGGTGGCGGACTGCCCCAGCTTGATGTAGCCGAGCCCCACCTCGTCGAGGGTCTTGAGCTTCCCCTTGACCCGCGGGATATTCTCCATGAACAGCACCGCCTGCGAAACGGTCATGTCGAGCACATCGGCGATCGATTTCCCCTTGTACCGCACTTCCAGGGTCTCCCGGTTGTAGCGCGCCCCCTTGCAGACCTCGCACTGGACGTAAACGTCGGGGAGAAAATGCATCTCGATCTTGATTATACCGTCCCCCGAGCATGCCTCGCAACGCCCGCCCTTGACATTGAACGAGTAGCGCCCCGGTTTGTAGCCTCTCAGGCGCGACTCGGGAAGCTGGGCAAAGAGGTCGCGGATGTCGCCGAAGACCGCGGTGTAGGTGGCGGGATTACTGCGCGGGGTACGGCCGATGGGGGATTGATCGATATTGATCACCTTGTCGAGGAACTCGATCCCCCTGACCGCCTTTACCGCCCCGGCCTTTTCCCTGCTCCGGTAGAGGCGCTGGCAGAGTACCTTGTAAAGAGTATCGATGACCAGGGTAGACTTCCCCGAACCGGAGACGCCGGTGACGCAGGTCATGATTCCCAGGGGGATCTCAACGTCGATCTCTTTCAGGTTGTTTTCGCTCGCCCCGTCGATACCCAGGAAGCGCTCGGGCTTCCGCCGTTTTTGCGGCGCCGGGATGGAGAGCTCGCCGGAGAGGTATCTGCCGGTGAGGGATTTCGGGTTGGCCATGATCTCGGCCGGAGTACCCTGGGCCACTACCTCGCCGCCGTGGATCCCGGCGCCCGGCCCCATGTCTATGACGTGATCCGCTTCGAGAATGGTCTCCTCGTCATGCTCCACCACGAGGACCGTGTTGCCTATGTCGCGCAGATGCTTGAGGGTCAGGAGAAGACGGGCGTTGTCCCGCTGGTGGAGTCCGATGGAGGGCTCGTCAAGGATGTAGAGCACACCCACCAGCGACGAGCCGATCTGGGTGGCGAGGCGGATCCGCTGCCCCTCGCCGCCGGAGAGGGTGCCCGCGGTGCGGTCGAGACTCAGGTAGTCGAGCCCCACATTGACCAGGAAATGGAGCCGTTCGCGGATCTCCTTGAGGATGCGGCGGGCGATCTCCGCCTCCTTCGGGGTGAGGGAGAGGCCGATGAAAAACGCCTGGGCATCGGTAATGGAGAGGGCAGTCACCTCGCGGATGTTCCGCCCCGCGATCCTGACGAACAGCGCCTCTTTCTTCAGCCGCGCCCCCTTGCAGGTGGGGCATGGCATGATGTTCATGTAGCGCTCCAGATCCTCCCGCACCTGCTCCGAATCGCTCTCCCGCCAGCGCCGTTCCAGGTTGTTCAAGACCCCCTCGAACTCCTTTTTGTAGGTGTGGCGCTGGCCGCTCTCCTCATCCCACCAGAACTCCACCTTCTCCCCCTGGGAGCCCTGGAGAATGATCTCCCGCGCCTTATCCGGCAGCTTGTTGAACGGGGTGCGGATATCGAATTTGTATGCCTTGGCGAGCGCCTCCAGGGTCAGGTGGTACCAGCCGGAGAGCCGCTTCTCCCATGGGGCGATTGCCCCCTCGCGGATGGAGAGGTCCGGATTGGGGACCACCAGTTCCGCGTCGAAGTACATCCGGGTGCCGAGTCCGGTGCAGTCCGGACAGGCGCCGTAGGGGTTGTTGAAGGAGAACATGCGCGGGGTCATCTCCGGGTAGGAGATGCCGCAGTCGATGCAGGCGAGGGTCTCGGAGAAGAGGAGGGTTTCCGAGACTTCCGGGGATTTGCCGGACTTGGAGGCTTGTCCGTTAACTATCGACACCTTGGCAATACCTTCCGCATGGTTGAGCGCGGTCTCCAGGGAGTCGGCGAGGCGCCGCTCGATGCCGGGCTTAACGATGAGCCGGTCGACCACGATGTCGATGTCATGCTTCTTGTTCTTGTCGAGAACGATCTCCTCGGCCAGGTCCAGCGGCGCCCCGTCGATGACGACCCTGACAAAGCCGTCTTTCCTGAGTTGGGCAAGCTCCTTCCGGTATTCCCCCTTGCGCCCCCGCACCATGGGGGAGAGGAGGGTAATGCGCGTTCCCTCCGGCATCGCCATGATCTGGTCCACCATCTGGGAAATGGTCTGCGAGGTGATTTCCTTGCCGCAGTTGTAACAGGAGGGGCGACCCACCCGCGCGAAGAGGAGGCGCAGGTAGTCGTAGATCTCGGTCACTGTCCCGACCGTAGAGCGGGGATTCTTGCTGGTGGTCTTCTGCTCGATGGAGATGGCCGGGGAAAGCCCCTCGATAGACTCCACGTCCGGCTTCTCCATCTGCTCCAGGAACTGGCGGGCGTAGGCGGAGAGGGACTCCACGTAGCGGCGCTGCCCCTCGGCGTAGATGGTGTCGAAGGCCAGCGTCGATTTCCCCGAGCCGGAGATGCCGGTGATCACCACCAGCCTGTCCCGGGGGATCTCCACGTCGATGCACTTCAGGTTGTGCTCGCACGCCCCTTTGATGATGATCTTGTCAATTGCCATGTTACCCCTGCGCTGTCGCAATTTTCCCGGTCCTTTTCAGGGCCGAAACAAATCCTGATTATAGCACACAATTCTTTTTTTTTACACGCTTCGATTGAAAATGAAAAAGGACCGGTTCCATTCGGAACGGCCCTTCTCTTTCTTGATAATGTATTGAACGCTGGTCAAGTTGCCCGCAATTTGAAAAAGAAGGAAAGAAAGGGTAAAATCTTAACTTTTAATATACATCCGGATTTGTCGCGCTTCTCGATCCCTCTCACGATAACGTGCTGAAGGATATTCGGAATGTCTATACGGGCTGAACGTGGCATGGGGTGGAAGATAGTAGGAAACAGGAGGTTAATCAAGCTTTTAAGAATGTTCCCTTAGCCTTCCCGAGTGTTACTCAAGTTGCATATATATAAGTTGATGAATGTCAACTTATAGTTTACATATCAATACAATTATTATATTGTTCTTTTGAGGGTCGTACATGAATTTTGGGAATGCGCATAAATGTCAACTAAGGGTTTACATACCAGTCAAAATCTAAAAAGGGCGCTATTTCTCCTGCCGAGGGGAATGCCGGTCACGAGCAGCCATTTGGAACAATGGGGTATATCGCGGCAGTTGGCGCACCGCTATGTCCAAAGCGGCTGGCTTGAACCACTCGGCTATGGTTATTTCCTCCGCCCAGGTGACATGCTAACGCAAACAGGCGCCGTGGCAGCCCTTGAGATGCAGGGAATGGCGCTTCATATAGGCGGCAAAGCGGCGCTGTCACTGTTGGGCGCCGTTCACTTCCTGGCACTGGGAAAGGAAAAGCTGTTCCTCTACGGCAAGGTGAGGAAGGCCATTCCTGAGTGGTTTGCCCGGCAGTTTACCTGCGAAGTGCGCATGAGCCACCTGTTCAAAGAAGGAGATGAACTTGAGAAGAGGCTTTATGTAAGGCGGCTGGAGGAAAATGAACCATGTTCCCCCGTCATCTCCGAGCCGGAAAGGGCACTGCT
>Ga0210377_10000869_pt1 | contig 28577 bp, 9 predicted proteins | sample PLM4_65_b1redo_FD_155480 | JGI IMG/M metagenome (GOLD analysis project Ga0210377, IMG submission 155480) | Groundwater sediment microbial communities from an aquifer in East River, Colorado, USA - PLM4_65_b1 redo | ecosystem: Environmental > Terrestrial > Soil > Riparian zone | place: USA: East...
CACCATTCGCTAAAGTCAAGGTTTCCTCAGGCGAGACGACACAACTCAAGTCGTCGGAGCAACCCGCAGCTTCGGCGGTGTACCATTTCTGTAAGATCACCGTATCATCAGCGGCTTGCACCTGCACCAGATACCAGGTCGCTCCGGTGACACCAGTCCAAGTGAAGGTGTTGTCCCAACTGGTCAACGCACCCGCAGGCGCGATCAACGTGGCACCCAAGCCCAGCATATTCGCAGTCACATTCTTGTTCGCATCCATGACGATCGAGACTGGGTTCACTATCCCTGCAACATTGCCACTCCAACTCGCAAAAACGTAACCGGAATTTGATAGCGCGGTCAACTGCACCACGGTACCGGAGAGGTAGCCGCCGCTACAGTTCTGCGCCGAGGTTGTAACCGTCCCACTCCCTGATGGCAACACATTGGTCGTCAATGTATAGCAAACCGCATTCAGGTTGAAGTTCGTGTAGGGTGTCCAACTGCCGTAGCCATAATCACCATAATCCAGGATGCGCCACTTGTAATCGCCGTTCCCCAAGTTCAAGGTTTCTTCAGGTGATACCCCACAACTCAAATCGCCAGAGCAGCCTGCCGCATCCGCGGTGTACCACTTCTGCAAGATCACTGTGTCATCCGCGGCTTGGGCTTGCACCAGATACCAACTCGCTTCAGTGATGCCGGTCCAACTAAAGGAATTGTTCCAACTGGTTTGTTCACCCACAGGTGCGATCAACATGGCACCCAAAGCCGTCAGGTTCGCCGTCACATTCTTGTTCGCGTCCATCGTGACCAACACGGGATTGGATGTGCCTGTAGCGTCACCGCTCCAACTGGCAAAGGCATACCCAGAATTGGGTACAGCCGTCAATTGCACCACCGTGCCAGCGATGTAGCCGCCCGAGCAATTCTGCGCCGTGGCATGGAACGTGCCACTGCCCGCAGGCAACACATTCGTCGTCAGGGTGTAGCAGGCGGCGTTCAGGTTGAAGTTCGTGTAGGGTGTCCAGCTGCCGTAGCCATAGTCACCATAATCCAGAATGCGCCAATGGTAGTCACCATTCGCCAGGCTCAAGGTTTCTTCAGGCGAGACAACACAACTCAGGTCGCCAGAGCAGCCTGCCGCATCCGCGGTGTACCACTTCTGCAAGACCACACTATCATCCGCGGCTTGGACCTGTACCAGATACCAACTCGCTCCGCTGACTCCTGGCCAAATAAAGATATTCTCCCAACTGGTCAATGCACCCTGAGGTACGATCTGAATCGGAGATGTTCTAAAGTTGGCTATTACGCTCATATTGTCATTTATAGTTACCAAGACGGGGTTGGATCCCCCACTGACATCCCCACTCCAATTGTCGAATACATAGCCAGAGTTAGGTACGCCAGTTATTTGCACCTCAGTTCCAGCAGTATATCCACCCTCACAATTTTGATCAGTTGCATGGATCGTCCCACTTCCACTTGGACTAACCGCAGTCGTTAGCTCGTAGCAAGCTGAGACTGGTTCAACCATTAGCATACTTGCCATGGCAACAAAACCCATGCCGCAGTTCTGACCTGAGAAGCCCAAACGATAATAATAGGGCTGTCCTGAAGTCACATCCAAATCAGTATATGTGTAAATCACAGGAGTTGTACCTGTGTAATTCCCACATGGACGTGTGCTATTCACACTCGCAATCTCAGTCCATGCAAGCGCATCCGGTGAGCGGTAAAGTTTAAAGGAAGAATTATCAACCTCGGTCATAGTAGCCCATTGCAAGTTGATTTGTGAACCGCTCCAGGCTGCGCCAAAGGACGAGAGCACAACTACAGGATCCGTTGTGGTCCCAGGGGTAGGCGTGGGCGTTGGTGGCGTGAGCGTGCCAGGCACCGGATATCGATTATTCTCAGCACGGGTATTTTCCTCCAATATCACCTCGCTCACTATCGCATCTCCGCTACCAGTTCGTTCAATGACAACATCCACACTTCCATCTGTATAGGATGCCTGCGGAAGCACATCAATCACCTTCTGAACGCTTCCGTTCAAGCTGTAACTTAATGAGGGACTTCCATCATACAGCAGGCGTTCCACACGCCCAACTTCATCCTCCTCGTAGAAAGTCAAACGCAGATTATAGATTTTTGCAGGATCCAAGGCTGTGAACTTATAAGGTACAAGACCACCTTCATCAAAGCGGATTGTCTCTGCAGGTGTTGCACCCCAGCCGTTAAACCCATCTGAAGTACCAGTTGGATCATAGCCGCAACCATTTTCTGCAGTCCAAGCAGTCTCTCCGGGACCACTATCACGATAACAGTAGCGGACTTCCTTGAGATCGATGATATTGACCAACGGTCCACTCAGCCCGCTTGCACGCTCTATTGAAAGCGTTACTGTCCCATCTACGTAATCAGCCGGGTCGAGCAAGAGCGAGAGCGTATGTGGATCAGAGGTAATATGAGCAGTCTGAGCAGAATTCTCGCCACTCTCGAATGCCTGTTTGCCATCCACATAGATTTTCACATAGCGGTCACCGGAACAAGGCGCCAAAGTCAGGTCGAGATGATAGTAGCGACCTTGTAATAGATTGTCGAAGCGATATTCGAGCGCTTCTGCGCTGCCAGTCTGACGGAAGGACTTTTCAATGGCAGTACCACAAGATGTTACAACTGTACCCTGTGTTAACCAGCCATAACCACTGGAAGAATTGTAGGCAGTGTCATTGCCGCCACCCGCATCAACCGTGAGCAAGTCCCAGCCGATCCGTGCCGTACTACTGACACTGTTGTTGTTCTCACTTGCCTCCAAGACCGTATCGTCTGGGTCGGCTTTGACGAACAGAAGATGAACTCCGGCATCGGGAATGGAGAAGGATATCTGCCCATTGATTGTCTGGCCTTTGGGCACATCGACAGTGGTGCTACCAAGTAGAGTTCCAGCTGTGCCAGTACCCAGATAAAGTTTGATCAACGCACCGGTGACATCTGCCTCGCCTTCGTTCTTGATGGTGACATTGGCAGTGCCGGTCTCGTTCTGGCGCAAGTTAGGTGCAGATAGGCTATTTAGCACCAGATCAGGTTTCTTCTTGACTACAGCCGGAGATGATGCGATGTTGTTGATTTCATTCGATTCCGTGATAGCTGCGGAGGCATCAGCTTTAACATAGATGGCGTAATTGCCAGGCGCCAAGCCGGAGGTATTCCATACCACGGCTTGCGCCGGTGACGTTGCGCCTCCTACCAACGACTCCATGAAGGTCGAACCAATCAATATGCCACCATTCGCTGGGTCACCTTGATAGAAACCAACTGTGAAATCTTCAGCGATATGAGTTCCGTTGTTGGTGACTGTTGCACTGACATCCACCAACGTGCCTTCACCTATGTTGTTTGGCAGAGTTCCATTTTGTGGAGCAATAATAGGTGCAGACGGTTGTATATCTGTATCCTGCCCCGGCAGACCGGACAAGTTAAACAGGAAGATATCGGCTGGCGTGCTGATGTTGACACGAATGGGGATAACAAGTATTTCCTGTGTGCTGCCTAGAGACTGAATATATGTATTCAGCACAGAAGCAAGATTTGGAGAATCTAAACGCACAGGTCCTGTAAAGGGCTGGTTATTGGCAGTCCAGTCACAGACCGCATCGTTACCAAGATCAAGGCAAAAGTTAAATGTACTGCCACTGCCTACCACACGTTCTAGTAACGCGTTCAGAGTAATATTGCTGTATACTCGATTCGGCAGGCGCATAGAGAAGGTCTGGTCGCCGCTGTTCGTGCTCAAGCTGCGCTGGCCGTATAACAACTGATAGCGCAGATAGCTATTCGTACCGATGGCATCGGGTATATATAACTGGTTTGTTACAGAACCAATTAGGTTATAGTAATTAACCTGTTGCACGCTGGCCGAGGAGGGCGTAGTACCCGTTATCGAACCGTATTCAATACGAATTCGACCATCTCCACCTGTACCACCGTTGTTATTGCTGCCAGGTTTACCAGCTCCGCCATTCCCGCCTGTTGCCGTAATGATGGTAGTTGCTATAGTCAACGAATCTACTTTCAGAAGAATTGAACCGCCTGCTCCACCTCCGCCTCCTCCTGATGATTCTGAACCAGTATATGCTCCACCAGTATTTCCATTCGATAATATGGTGGATGATGATTCAAATACAAGGGTTTTGGCTCCAATAAAAACAATCCCACCCGAAGAACCACCTGTTCCACCACTTGTATTGTCACGATCTCTTGTACCTCCCCCTCCACCACCACCGCCAAAAATAAGAGATGTTAGATCATCACTTCCTCCAGTATTACCACCTATTCCTCCACCTCTGGCGCCTGGTTGACCAGCAATGCCTACAATTCGAAGACCACCTCCTCCTCCGCCACCTGCTGCAGCTCCATCACCTAATGCTCCTCCTCCTCCCCCTGTGCCATTTCTTGCTGTGGTATTCATGCCATTACTGGTTGCAGAATCACCCTGTTCGGCGGCGGTACTACTTGAAGTGATTCCTCCCATAAAGCCCTTTCCAGTCATATCAATAGATCCACCAGCTTTTACTGTCACTGTGCCAGTAGCTCGAAAGGCAGTAATTCCTCCTGAACTTCCATCCCATGGATGAGCAGTGAGAAATCCTCCATCCTGAACAGTCACATTTTGGTAATTGGGTACGATAATAATCTGTGCTTTTGAAGCACCCTCAATCGTATAGGTATTCGTAAGGTTTCGATGAATCGTTAGTGTATTTCCATTAATGCCCAATACCTCAGCAAACTCATAATTCCCTGCTCCAGTTCCCTGAACTTGAATAATCAACACCTCCTTTCCAACAGCAAAACCAGTCACACTTGAAAGCGTGAGAGTTGGCTGTCCAGCCGAAGCAGTTAACGCTATTGAAGAGCGATTGTTATCCGTGTAAACAGTTTGCCCACTCGTAACTGTCAAATCTCCATCTAAGCCATTGCCAAACACTCCAAAAGGAGATGACTGCCCAGTAATGTTGTAATAATTAACTTGTTGTAAACTAGCTGCGGGATTTGTTGTTCCAGTTCCAATTAAGGTACCATACTCAAGACCCACACGACCTGTTCCCCCTGTTCCTCCTCCATTAGTTGGGTTCCCGGGATAATCCCCTTTAGCGCCATTTATGGCAGTAACACGATTCGGATCCAAATTTAATGTAGCACCTTTAATTAAAATTGAACCACCCGCCCCACCTCCTCCTTGTCCATAATCACCGTTACCGCCTTTACCTCCATTGGCTGATATAATTCCGCTTGTAACGACAACAGATCTTCCAGCAATAAATATTATTCCGCCCCCACTCCCTCCTGCCCCAACTGTTCCAGTGTTGTCAGTTATTCCACCGCCGCCGCCGCCACCAAAAACCATTGTTGTTAAATCAAAACTCCCTGCTATCGCGCCGCCATCACCGTTATATCCATCACCATAGGAAAAATTCGTGCTTTTCGTTCCAGGGCTTCCATTTCCTCCGCCACCGCCCGATCCACCGCCCGTTCCGCCAACACAATTACTTGATCCATGCCCGGCCCCACCACCATTACCATTCGCAATACTCTGACTTACGCTTGGCCCATTCAAGCCTTCGCCTGCCCATGCAGATATACATCGATTCCCGCTACTACTCATAACTGCATTCCCACCTCGAAAACCACCACCAAGTGCGCCACCACCTGTGCTATTCTGAATTGTAGCCCCGGGATTACCATTTACTGAAATTCCTCCAGAAACACTTACTGTGCCACTTGCTCTAAATGCAACGATGCCACCCGTACTTCCATCCCAGGCATGGGCAGTTAAGATTCCTCCACTTTGTACAGTGACATCATGATATTGCATCACACGGATCACCTGAGCCCTGGAACTGCCACCAACGGTATAGGTATTTGTTAAATTCTTTGTAAGGGTGAGTGTGTTGCTTGCAACACTGGCAATATTCGCAAATTCATAATTGCCCGCGCCCGTACCTTGAATTTGGATGATCATTACTTCCTGCCCTGCGGCAAATCCGGTTGCAGAGGATAGGGAAATATTAGGTTGCGCACTATTTGCCGTGGAAGAAGCAGCGGAACGAGTATTATCCGTATATATCGTTTGCCCGCTGGTAACTGTTAGATCGCCATCTGCACCTGTACCAAACACACCAAAAGGCGCAGTCTGCCCACTGAAATCCACGCCGTATTCACCAACGCCTTTGAGTGTTGTGCCAACTTCATCATAAAGGTACAGCGGGAACATGCGGGTTGAGTCATCTGCCAGGGTGTGTGTGAAGGTAACAACATCATTCTGGTTATGGGGACCCGGTACATATACGTATTGATCCCACGGTTTGAAGGGACTGACCTGATAAGCGGAGGCTGTCCCTGCGGGCGTACCAATCGTCCCGGTGATATTGATGGGGATGCTGGCATTATTCGGGTCACTGGTCCGCATGGTCAGCGTGCGGCTGAAAGCGCCGGGCGCCATGGCGGCAGTATTCAGGGTGATCGTAAACTGTTGTGTTTCGGATGGACTCAAATCACCAGCCGGGATGCCAGTGACAGTCAGCCCATTGCCTGAGCCACTCAAGGTGTAGCGTAATGTGCCCAAACCGGTGTTGCCTAAAGTCAGATGAGCATATAGGGTTGTGCCGGGTTCCACCGTGCCGAAATTCCAGGGATCTTCAACACTCATCACGCTTTGCTGTTTCCCGATTGTCCAATCACTGTTTGTCAGGTTGGCGATTGGTAACGGGTCGGGTCCAAAGGATGACAATGGGCGCGCAGAACTGTCAATGATATTGCCCTGCGAGTCCGTGAAGAATGCCAACAGGATAGTGCTCTCAGGCGGGTACGTAGTCGTATTAACGGAAACAGGCACAACGGTCGGTCCTGAGGCGAAGGTCTGCGTAAAGACATCTTCATGTAACACAGTCCCCTGCCTGTCAATGTATTCCACAAATAGTTTCCCATTCGTGAGGTCTGTGGGATGCGGGGAGAAGATGACGAAGTTGGCTTGATTCGCACTCGTGGATGAAATATCCACACCGGGATCGGGCAGCATCTGACCGTCCAGGGAGGTGAGATCGGCGTTCAGATCGGCGAGCAGCGCTGTTCCCGGTAAAATGAAGCGATGGTTACCCTGCGGGTCGTTGTACGAGACCACGATCACCGGCTCCGCATACCCCGCATCGGTGATGGTGTACTTGAAGGTGTCGTTTTCACTGACCACCACCTTCCCACCAGCCACGACGCGACCGCTACCACCAATGGTGTTGTTGGTAACGTTCACCTTGCCATCCGGCGAATACAGGATGACTTCCACACCATAAGCATCGTAATTGCCAAGATTCTGGAAGCTCATGCGCAGAGTGCAGTCATTGCCCGTGCAGGCTTTGGTGTAACCTGCCACCAGTACCGGATTGGGATGTGAGGTTGGATCATCCGGGTCAGTGCCGAGGCGAATCTCGTTGCGGTCGTTGTAACCATCCAGATCGCGGTCGGAGACGATGCGTACCAATGCCGTTGTATTGGGTTGAGCCAAAGTGGTATTGAATGCACCCGTGTAATTCAGTCCATCTGACAGATAGATATTCCACCAGGAAGTACCCGTCAGGGCATGTTTGCAGAACACATTGGTATTCGATGCTGGAGCAATGGTTGTATCCTGCACACAACGTTGTGGAATGGCATTGACTGATTCAGGGGTAAAGACAGAAAGAAGATTGCCGTTTGCATCTTCAGTAACCGGGAAGTACCGCTTGACCACATCCTGCACTGTGTCCGAAGGATCCCAAACTGGGATGAGATAGGAATCTACGACTTCATCAAGATCATCGTAGCCATCCTCCATTGCTACAAGAACGGAACTGTTCGTTGCATCCTGATAGAAGACTTGATCCTGCCCAAAGGAAATATCTTCCATTACCACACGAACCGTTGCACCTTCGTCAATGGCGCGCATTTGTTCGAGCGTTAGAGGAATACGTGTTTCAGTTGTACTGCCGGCGGTATACGTCAAAGAGTCGCCAGGGAAGAGATTACTGACAGATGGCAACTGACAATTACTACTAGCACCAAGTGCACAGTAAGTAATTGCCGGATTGGGGTCATTGCCAATATAAATATTAAACGTCAAATTACTCACTTCGCGCGCGTACTCTGTACCGTTGTTAACAATATTATATGTAAAGCGTAAATCGGCAGCATGGGATGAATCCGTTGCAGTAGCTAATGACCAATTATCAGAATATTGGTTTGTGGAAGATTCAGAGATAGACTGCTCTTCATATTCAGTGCTTGTTGTCGTTTGTGCGCCTCCACGTTCCGAACCACTTGACACTGTAGTAGTAGGTATAAATGGGCTAGGCCACGAACCATAATATACTGGTTGGCTAAGTAAATGTTCTTGATTATTGATTGCATATTTAGTACCGCTATTCGCATCTGAACGCTCTTGAGAGGAAATGTTAACATTAGTAACGTCGTATGATTCTTGTGAATTTAATATATGCACATTAGCTTTGTCGCAAGTCATGATTCCGCTACCAACAAATCCACAGTTATTGCTTCCAGAAATAACCTGAGTATTATCATTGTAGATATTTGTAACATTTGGCGCCAGACCTGTGTCTACGATATCGCCCAACAAAGCCATACCGGTTCCGACCAATGCAGCTCCTGCAACAGTTCCAGCTACCGCAATACCGCAGACTCCAAATGTGGCAAGCGTGCACAATACTGCTCCTCCAGCAGCTAAAGTGGCGATAGTTCCTCCAGCAATCTTTAGCCCTCTTCCTGCATTCATAGATTCATAAGTTGATTCTGAATTGAAAACTAAATTCTCACTCAGAGAAAATGATTGTGCGTTGGTATTTGAAACCTCCTGCCATTCATTCCATGTAATTGTATTGGCTAAACTTGTGCTTGTTCCTTTTGTAGAACTCGTTCCATAAGTTTTTTCAGTTCCCACCGTCGTACCATTGGTGTTGGTTATTGTTGTAACTTGTGTTAAGTTTATCGAAGATGGGGCAACTTCCACTTCCGGCTCAGGAAATGCCGCTACAAAGGGGCTATTTCCAGGAGCCAAGACCCAACTCGGCAAATTTGCAGTCACAAAGGCTGCATCTTCAGCACGCGGCAAAATGCCGTAGCCGCAGGGTCCGCTGGAGGCGGGGCAGTACGTCACACCGAAGAGTTCCTGCCCATCATCGAATTTGTCCTTGTCGGAACTCTCGCGCAGGTTGCTGGTGCCAATCACGAATTCTTCGGCATAATCGGGCACACCGTCATAATCACCATCTGGGCAGTTGCCGTTTGGGTTATGTGGTGAAAACTGCGGCCAGAGCGCAAAGGGCGGTCCATAGGCAATCACACCGCGCATAATAGCAGCCACTTCACCGCCATCGGAAGGATTCGTCTGGCTGGGTGGCTGCGGGCTGTCGGAGTTACTGTCGTTGGGGTCCGTGCACCAATAAGATTCTTCTGTATCTGTGAGACCGTCAGAATCAGTATCAACGGAAGGCAGAGCCATTATTTCGGCTGAGGTTGTCTCCGCAGATTGAGATCGCAATTCCCCGCTCGATAAAGATTGAACGGTTAACATGTAATCAACGGAATCGATCTGCGTGGGTTCAAATCCGCGGCGTGCGAGGGTGGATAATTGTGTTGGATCTACTTGTACAACTGCGAATCCACCACTCTCTTCCAGGATAATCACTCCCAATCCCTGCAGGCGGGTTAGGTCCAGTGCATATTTCAGCTTCACGCGCGCGCGATAGATATCACCTGTTCCAGCGGCAGATAAATCCAAACTGGAGAGCAGTTCTTGAGTTGGTGCGGTAGTGGGAATAAAAGGTGGCAGTTCGGTTGGCAATGTAGTGGGAAATGGCGTGTCTGTTTCAAACGGAATCGGCGTTGGGGTTACAGTTGGTTCATCCGGCTGTATAGTCACTGTAGCGGTCGGCGTTTCAGGCTGAATATCCTGAGCAGATACTATTTGTGACCGCACTCCCAAACCAATATTCGAAAGTAACAGTGATGCAAGTATGAAAGCTGTAACGAGTTTTGTCCATTTGCGATTAGCCAAAGTTGTGAGCATGACGACCTCCTGAGGATGTATAACAAACCGATCCACAAACATGTCATTAAAAATTAAATAGCGAAAACGACGCGTGGCCGGTTTCGCTAGTAGCTCCTCAGGGAATGCCCCTTCTGGTTCTGAAGGTTCTCAGACTTCAAAGGTCAGGCGACCAAGAATCGTCCCTGGTTCATCGCTTCCACTTTTCCCAATCGTATTCGGTTTTCCCCGCACCGCTAAAATCAATTCTCATAAAGATGGATATATTTGAGACACGACGAAATGTCCCATAGCACGTTACGTGACAAACGTAACTATTTTCATATGACCAATCAGACTAATAAAGTCCAATAACAAAAATCATTTCTTCGTTTTTTTTGCGGCGAATTGAATCCATTCTAGCCATTGGAAATATGCGGTACAAGTGACGTTTATCCTCCATTCAAGACCAGCTTGGGTCAAATTTATTAATCACCAGATCAAGTTCTAACTGTTTCCACATAGTGAATAATAAAGTCTGGGGATATAGCTATACCTTACACGGTCACAGAATGCGTTTTTTGAAAGAGCTAAAAACCTAATAGACGAATCAAATCAAGTTCGTGCAATTAAAATTGCTATATGAGCGAAATTTTTAGATTTGATTGTACGAAGTCTGGTTGATATATCCATAAGGTGAGCAAAGAATCAAGATCGGCTTTAAAAGTTGTTGCATTTTCTTGCAGACACTTTGAGATAGTCTTGACTTTGGCTGTTTGAGCGAAGTTGGGAAAAGAAGGCAGAAACAAAAAGGGTACGAGAGTGCCCTTTTTGGATTAAATGCGAGTAGAAGCGGCAATGGAATTGGATAAAGCCATGAGGAAGGATTCTTTTTTGAGCCAGTTGTCGGGGGTTCGTGTCCAAAGTGCCTGAAATTGAGTAGTTCCCCAAAAGGCGGAACGATATTGTCGCCAGAGGGTATTGAACGACCAACGCTGGGCGCCACGCCACCAACGCGTGGGAATGGGCGGCGCATTCAACAATCCCCAGGCGCGGTATGCGGAAAGTAACAGAAGAGCATAGACCCAGACACCCCACTGAACGGAAGCGATGGTGGAGCAGGGATTCCAACATTGTTTTTCGCCCACCCCAAAACCACTTTTCATTTCACGATGAGCAACTTCGAGTTCCCATCTCTGCCAGAGCCAGGCTAGAAGGGTTTCCACAGGCAGAGGCAACTGCCATTGGTCGTTGATTTGCACAGCTGAGACAAGATAAAAGGATGGCTTGCGATGTTTGTAATGGGGCTTCTTCTTGCCCACTTTGCGATGCATACCTTTCACGACGAAAAGAAACAGGGGCACTTCAGGCAAGCCCTTGCGCACAAAGGGACCCAGGACTTGAAACTTCATCAGGATCGATTTGCCACGCACAGGGACTTCACGTTTCTGCCATGACAGTCCCTGGTGCAGCCAGTCACAGGGATGAGGCGCCAGTGCACCGTAACTGGCGGGACGACCAGGACCTGGGTGTTTCTCAGGCAAGTAGTACAGACGCCGATTGCGCGCGGTGCGAACCGCTAAAACAGTGTGTGCGGGCAAGCCTCTCCAAAAGCCCAACACATCAAAGGAACCATCCGCCAGATTCAGCAGGAGTTGTTGCTCCCGCCCGGCTTCATTCAATTCCTGTCGTACCCAGTGCAGAAACGCCAAGCCTGCTTCCCATTCTCGTTGGGGTGGCACAGAGGCTGGCTTGGCTTTGGGCGGAAAGGCCGGTAGAAAACGTAATGGAATAGCTCGTGAGTACCCGGCTTCCATCGGCGTCAACCACGAACCATGTAAAAAACGCTGCGCACGATGGATCCCGACTTTGAACACCGGTGTTCTCGGCGCTTTCAGCCAACTCGTCCCGGCCATCTTCAAACTACTCCGCGGGATTTGCACCCCATCCACACCTGCCACATAGGGTTCTTCTACGCTGGTGTGTTCGAGGGTTTCTCTAAAAAATACCTTTGCCGCCTTTCGCTCTTCGTATCTCCCACAACTGAAAAGCCGATACCATCCACTCCAGTCCCCATCGATCATCCCCAATGCCGTCAAGCCTTGTGTCACCGTATGTCTGCCAAAATTGAAGACCTCTCCCAACACCATCCCCACTACTCGCCAATAGATCCGTTCCTGCCCGAACGCTGGTCGATGGCTTTCCATAAGTTCAAATAACTTTTGCAATAAGATGGGCTGTGTGCTATTCTTAATCATGAAAGCCTCCTGATTCAGTATGGTCTCGCAACCATTACTTTACTCAGAAGGCTTTCCCTTTTCAACGACCTCAACCAAATAGCCAAAGTCGAGGAACCTTTTCGTAGTAATGCGAATACAGACATTTCATTTTCACAAACTTCCAGACGCTCTCAATCAGATTGAGATTGGGTGAATACGATGGCAGAAAACACAATTCTATACTCAGGCTTCCTGCTTTATCCATGACCAGAGCACATCTCTAATGGATAAGATATCGGCAAAGTATTTGCTTTGTGTATTCATGACAAATTGCAGTTGTATTCGTTGTACTAGATTGCTATAATATTCACAGCGGAATTTGGGGAACCATCGTTTTTTCGTTTCAAAGATTCTTCCAGCCGCTCTACATTCTTGATTCATCAGTGATAACGATTTTAGTGTTTGGGCGCTTTTCCAAGACAAGATTATTTTGGAGGAAAAATGCAGACATCATATTCTTTTTTTCATCAGGCACAAAAAGCCCTGCACGGGGTAATGGCTCTTGTCCTTTTTCTGCAAATGCCAAGTTCAAGTCAATATATATTAATATCTAAAGCTATTGAACCGAATCAAACAGCTTCAAACATCTCGACCGGCAACACAAGCGTATTTGCCGATTCGGATTTATCCTCCATTCCCCTATCTCCCTCCGGTCTCCTAACCAGCTGGGATAACACCTTCAGCTGGACAGGCGTCACTGGAGCAACGTGGTACCTAGTACAGGTACAGACCCTTGATGATACAGTGATACTTCAGCAATGGTATACAGCCGAAACTGCGGGATGTGCGGGAGGCACAGCCTGTTCAATCTCACCTGCAGAGACATTGAACCTGGGGAACGGCGACTACAAGTGGCGCATCCTGGATTACGGTGACTACGGCTACGGATCGTGGACCGCATACACAAACTTCACCCTAAATGCGTCTTGCTATACCCTGACGATGGATGTTCTGCCTGCTGGCAGTGGGTTGATCAGCCCCACAGCCCAGAACTGCACTGGTGGCTACATCTCTGGCACGATCGTGCAATTGACTGTTGTCTCAAATTCAGGCTATGCCTTTACTAACTGGAGCGGGGACGCGAGCGGAACTTCTAATCTAGCATCAATCACGATGGATGCAAACAAGAGCGTTACTGCCAACCTGACGGCTTTGGGGGCCACACTCATCGCACCAACGGGCACACTGACCAATTGGAACAACACCTTCAGCTGGACGGGAGTGATAGATGCTACCTGGTATCTCGTACAGGTACAAACCCTTGATGATACAGTGATACTCCAGCAATGGTATACAGCCGAAACTGTGGGGTGTGCGGGAGGCACAGCCTGTTCAATCTCACCTGCGGAGACATTGAACCTGGGGAACGGCGACTACAAATGGCGCATCCTGGATTATGGTGACTACGGCTACGGATCGTGGACCGCATACACAAACTTCACCCTGAATGCGGCTTGCTATACCCTGACGATGGATGTTCTTCCAGTGGGCAGTGGGTTGATCAGCCCCACAGCACAGAACTGCACTGGTGGATACATCGCTGGTACGGTGGTGCAGTTGACTGCTGTCTCGGATTTGGGATATACCTTTATCAACTGGAGCGGGGATGTTGGCGGAACTTCCAATCCCGTTTCGATCACGATGGATACAAACAAGAGTGTGACTGCAAATATGTCGAGTTTGGGTGCTACACTGATCGCACCTGCAGGTGAACAGACGAGTTGGAACAACACCTTCAGTTGGACGGGAGTCACTGGAGCAACATGGTACTTGGTACAAGTACAAGCTACTGATGACACGGTGGTTCTGCAGAAATGGTATACAGCGGATGCAACAGGTTGCTCCGACGACTTGAGTTGTGTAATCTCGCCGGATGAAACATTGAACCTGGGGAATGGCGACTACAAGTGGCGCATCCTGGATTACGGTGACTATGGCTATGGAAATTGGACCACATACACAGATTTCAACCTGAACGCAGCTTGCTATACCCTGACGATGGACGTTCTGCCTGCTGATAGCGGGACGATCAGCCCCACAGCGCAGAATTGCAGCGGTGGCTACATCGCTGGTACGGTAGTACAAGTCACAGCAGTACCGAATTCAAGCTATGCCTTTATCAACTGGAGCGGGGACGCGAGCGGAACTTCTAATCCAGTATCGATCACAATGGATGCGAACAAGAGCGTTACTGCCAATCTGATAGGACTGGGGGCTACGCTGATCGCACCCAATGGTTCACTGACAAGTTGGGATAATACTTTCAGTTGGACAGGCGTCACTGGAGCGACGTGGTATCTGATACAGGCACAAGCAATTGACGAAACGGTGATCTTGCAGAAGTGGTATACAGCCGAAACTGTGGGATGCGCAGGAGGCGCAGCCTGTTCAATCTCACCTGCGGAAACATTGAACCTGGGGAACGGCGACTACAAATGGCGCATCCTGGATTATGGCGACTACGGCTATGGCAGTTGGACCACGTTCAAGAGCTTTACGTTATTAATAGACGCAATCGCACCTAGTGCCATTGCTGACCTAACAGCTACAACAGGATCCAATGTGGGTTCAGTTGATTTGACCTGGACCGCCCCCGGTGATGATGGTGCTACCGGCACTGTTGCCAATTATTTAGTGCGCTATGCATCGACAATTATCAACACTCAATCTGCTTGGGATAATGCCACCCCGGTTACAATCGGATTGCCAATACCTCAACCGGCCGGGCAGACCCAAAATATGACTGTCAATGGTTTGAATCCCAATACTACGTATTACTTTGCTGTACGTGGTCAAGATGAAGTTTCTAATCTGGGCGGTTTATCCAACAGCCCAAGTGCAACGGCTAATAGCGTTTGTGGAATTATCAGCACAGATACAACTTGGAGTTCTGCGAATAATCCTTACGTTGTAACTTGCGAAGTTACGGTGAGCAATGGTGTTACTCTGACTATTCTGCCTGGAACAGAAATCCGCTTTAACCCTGGTACAGGTATGACTATTAATGGAACACTTTCCGCGGCTGGAACCAGTAGTCAGCCAATACTCTTTACCGCCAACACCTCTTCTCCCGCGTCTGGCGACTGGAGCAATATCTATCTTGCGAATAATGCCAATGCCACCTTTGATTTCACGACCATTCGTTACGGTGGCAGTGCCGGTTACGCCACTATCTACGCACCCATGAACAGCACTCTGGCTTTGCGCGATTCGACCGTCTCCAATTCAGCCAGTTATGGCATTCAGATGAACTCCAGCTGCTGCAACGCTTACACCGCCAACCTCACGATCGAGCGCTCACTCATCGCTGACAACGGCAACATGGGCATCTCCATGTCTGCCTATTATCAGGGTACTAACAACCTCGTCGTCAGCGACTCCACCATCCGTAACAACGCCAGTTATGGCATCTACATTAATTATGCCGGAACCCTGCAACTCACCAACGACACGATCAACAATAACACTGGCTATCCTCTCGCTTTGGTTAACACGACCATCAACTACACCGGTGTCACTGGACTGAGCGCCAGCGGTAATAGCTTGAATGCTATCTACATGTATGCCGATACTTTCACCGGCAACTCAGTCTTCAGCGCGGAAGTGCCATACGTGTCGTATTATGGTATGACTATTCCAACGGATTCCCAACTGACAGTCCAGCCCGGTGCTGTTGTCAAAGTACTGGGGTATCTCGATATTTTTGGCACGCTTCTTTCACAAGGCACTTCTGGCAATCCTGTGTACATCACTTCCTACAAAGATGACAGCGTCGGTGGGGACAGCAACGGCGATGGCAATGCTTCTTCGCCTGCACCCGGCGACTGGGGCAATATCTCCCTTGGCGACAACGCCAGCGCCATCTTCGACTTCACCACCCTTCGTTACGGTGGCAGTGCCGGTTACGCCACTATCTACGCACCCATGAACAGCACTCTGGCTTTGCGCGATTCGACCGTCTCCAATTCAAACAGCTACGGCATTCAGATGAATACCGGTAATTGCTGTACTACTTATACTGCCAACCTGACCGTCCAGCGCTCGCTCATCGCCGACAACGGCAACATGGGCATCTATATGTCTGCCTATTATCAGGGCACTAACAACCTCGTCGTCAGCGACTCCACCATCCGCAATAATTCCTATGGCGGCATCTACATCAACAATGTTCTTACTGGTAATATTAGAAACACAGGCATCTATAATAATACCGGTTATGGGATATACAATGGCAGCCCAAGCGCAGACTTGCTTGTAGATGCCCGCTATAACTACTGGGGCTCGAACACTGGTCCCGCTCCTTACGGAACCGGGAATGCCATCAACACCTATCAGGAATATGATCCAATTTGTCAGTGCTATATCACAAAATCCGCAGTGATCTTCTCTCCCCCATTGGATGTAACTGGTCAAATTGTCGGACCTCCCCCAACTCAAACTAATGGCACGCCCTCCAGCACCACGACTAGGCGGGTCGCTGATCCTGTCAACGTTGTCTTCGGAAACTATACCTATCAGTACACTGACTTGGCATTTCCAACGCGTGGTGATGATTTTTCAATCCAACGCACTTATAACTCAGCCAGCAGTGACACTGGTCCGTTGGGTATCGGCTGGACGCATAGTTACAATATCTTTGCTACCCAAACTACAGCAAGCACAGTAGTTGTTCAAAGGGAAGATGGACGCAAGGACGTTTATACCGATGCGGGCAGTGGAAATTACCTGGCTCCATCTGGCGTCTACGATTCCTTGCATTGGATAACTGACCACTTTGTCCTTATCCGCAAGGATCAGGCGACATACACCTTCAACCCGGATGGCACGCTGACAAGCCTGTCTGACCATAATGGCAACACCACCACCTTTACTTATTCAGGCGGCAACCTCGTAACAGTCACAGAGCCTGCGGGTCGGCAAATAACCTTCACATACTCAGGAAACCTGCTCACTCAGCTTACCGATCCATTGGGACGGAACGTAAGCTTCGGTTATACAAGCGGCTTGTTGACCAGCGTTACAGACGTTAGGAATCAGACCACCCACTATGCCTATGATGGCTCCGGGCGAGTTCAGTCGATTACCGATGCCAATGGGCATACGTTTGTTCAGAACCAATACGATAGCCAGGGGCGGGTGATACAGCAACGCGACGCGCTCAACAACCTGACGACATTTAGCTATGATACCGCTGCGCGGCGCACCACCGTCACCGACCCGCGCGGCTTTACAAACCTATATGATTACGATAGCGCCTTTCGCTCAATCGTTGAGACCGACGCGCTTGGCTTCACCGAATCTTATACCTATGACGCCAACAATAATCGCAGCAGTGTTACTGACAAGCGTAATAACACCACCTCTTATACGTATGATGGTCGCGGCAACCTGCTGACCGTCACGAACCCGCTGAGCGGGGTCACCACTTATACCTATGATACCAACAACAACCTGCTCTCCCAGACCGACGCACTGAGTCGCATTACCAGTTTCGTGTATGATGCCAACAACAACCTGATATCCAAAACGGATGCGATCCCAGGCATCACTACCAGCTATTCGTATTACACAGACATCTCTCGCAAGGGCTTGTTAGCCACCCTGACCGATCCACTCAGCAGAGCTACTACCTTTGACTACGACATCCATGGCAATCTGACCAGTATCACCGATCCCCTTAGCAATATATCCACCCGCACCTATGACGCTGGCGGACGCATGTTGACCGAGTCCGACGCACTCAATCACACCACCACCTATACCTACGATAATGCAAATCGTGTCCTGACCATTACCGATCCCGTAGGCGGGGTGATTACCAACACCTATGATCCTGTTGGGAATCTGCTTTCCACCAAGGATCCACTCAACCACACCACTTCATACACGTACACCGTCAAAGATCAGGTGGACACGATCACTGACGCCGCCGGGTATGTCACAACCTATGGGTACGACTCAGTGGGTAATCGCATCAGTGTCACGGATGGCAATGATCACACAACTACTTATGCCTATGATGGCGCTAATCGTATGATCAGCATCACCAATCCGTTGAGCAAAACGACGACATTTACGTATGACGCCAACGGCAATCGCATCTCGGTCACCGATCCACTTTCTCATACCACCACCTATACCTATGATGCTCTCAATCGTCAAACCGTGGTGACCGATGCGTTGACTCATGCTATCACAACCGCCTATGATGCCGTCGGGAATGTTTTGAGTGTCAAGGATGCTAACAATCTCAGTACCAGTTTTGTGTATGATAATTTGAACCGTCTAACCTCGGTCACAGATGCAAAGAATGGCGTGGTGACCTATACCTATGATAGTGCAGGCAACCGCCTCACCATGACCGATGCCAATAATCACACCACAACCTACACATACGACGCGCTTAACCGTCTCTTGACCGAGAAAGATCCGCTCAATCACATCTGGACATACACATACGACAATGCGGGTCGGCGCATCACACGGGTGGATGCGAATGCTGTAACCACCACGTATTCCTATGACGATGCCAATCGTCTGACAGGGATTAGTGCGCCGTCAATATCGATCACGTATGCGTATGATCTGGCTGGTAACCGCACATCCATGACCGATGCGACGGGGACCACAACGTATACCTACGATGCGCTCAACCGTCCCACTTCGATTGTCCAACCCAACGGCACGATCGGTTATGGCTATGATGCATTCAACCGCACCAGCGTCACCCTGCCAGGTGTGCGCACCACGACATCTGCCTTTAATCCCGCCGACCAATTGATCAGTGTCACCGATTGGAACAGCCAGATCACAAGCTATACCTACGATAATGCCGGCAGGCTGCTCACCACCACATTCCCCAACGGTGTTGTATCAACCAATACCTACGATAATGCCGATCGCTTGACTGCCATCTCCACGGTAAAAGGTTTCTCCCCGATCCTGTCCATCTCGTACACTCTGGATAATGTGGGCAATCGCCTAACTATGGTGGAACCCTCTGGCACGACCACATACACATACGATGAACTGAATCGTTTGACGAGTGTCATCTACCCAATCGGCTCCCCAGCGAATGTCAGCTACACCTATGATGCGATGGGCAACCGCCTCACCCTGACCGAGGGCGGGGTCACCACCAATTATGCCTACGATGCAGCGGATCGCTTGACCTCCACAACCGGCGGCTCCGCATTGACCTTCACCTGGGATAACAACGGGCAAATGCTGACCAAAGGTCCCCAGACTTTCGCATGGGACGCGTTTGGACGCATGACTGGTTTGACCAATGGCGGGACGACTGCCAGCTATGTCTACAATGGGGATGGTGTCCGTGTTGGACGCATTGTTGACGGCACAGCCACCACTTACCTGCAAGACTTGGCTGGAGGTTTGCCGATCGTATTGTCTGAAACCTCCGGCGCGAATACCAGCCGCTATGTCTATGGTGCAGACTTGATCGCGGTGGTGGATACATCCGCCACTTATTACCACACCGATGGCTTGGGTTCCACCCGCGCCCTGACCAATGCTTCAGGTACAACTACAGCTCAATATGTATACGATGCTTTTGGCAAAGAACGCAACCACACCGGAGCGAGCACCAATTCATTTACCTACACCGGTGAACAAGTTGACCCAGAGGTAGGGTTGGTGTTCCTTAGGGCTAGGTATTACGACCCTCAAGTTGGGAGATTTACTTCAAAAGATCCAATTCTATTACTTAATCAGAGTCAAGCGATTAATCGCTATCCATATACACAAAATAATCCTGTTCTATATACAGATCCAAAAGGTGAATTCCTTGTCGCAATTGTAGCAGCAGGAGCAATTGTGTATACAGGGTACAAAGTCTATTCTGCATGGAATGACGTCTTACACAACCAGAAGATTATAGAGGCAGAATATAAAATGCACTATAGTGGCGATTTTGAAAATCCAGCCTGGCAGGAGAATGAAGAGAGGTTACTAAGGGATACTCAAACATGGCTCCGTTCTGTCAGCTATGCAGCAGTAACTACGCCAGGAACATCTGTGTCTGGTCCTCCCCCGACTAGCTTAGGGTGGGGTGAGGCTGTGAGTACCATTATAGGTGAACTGTTTCCAGGTTTTGAGAAACCTTCACCTAATCGAATTCAGTCAACTGATCTGTACCAGTCATCTTATAGCGCTTCTGGTTACGTCGGTGGTGGTTACGGAGGCGGTGGAGGTAGCAGCTGGGGCGGACCACCCAGTCAAGGAAAATAGTTACACAATTTCCAATACAAAAGCATCTCCTGAAGAAACAAAATCAGGAGATGCTGTTTTGCCTCGCTTTTAAGACATGTAGGCTTAGAAATAATTCGTCAGAGCTTTATCATCCCTTGTATCAGTTCCCTGATCTCTATTTTCGTATCCACAACGCGGACCAGTTTTCCGTCCTGCATTTGCAGGATCCGGTCCACGTATTGGCACATACGCAAATCGTGTGGAAGTGCTTAACCTCTTTCGTTCCGTGCGCGATGATATTGAGAAAGTGATGCTTTCGTTGGTCAGGACCTATTCTTGATGCCGTGATATACGAACACCAGATCGTATGCTATCCCCCTAGTAACACAGCCTCAGCAGACTCAAGGCCATCATAAATCGGAATAATCGCAGGAATGCCTGTGATTTCCAATACATTCCTTACTTCATGGGATGGACTCAATAAAACCATCCGTCCACCGCGACTAGTAATAGATTTTGCATTCAGGACTAATAGTCGTATACCGATGGATGCAAGAAACTCCACTCCGGTGAGATCTACCAAGACGCGAGGGTTTTCGCCTGCACAATAACCAGAAAATCTGGTTTCAATTTCGCCCACTCCGATAATGTCCAACTTGCCAATCAATTTGATCACTCTACTATTATTTTCGCGCTCGCTGTATTGGAGTTCCATGTCTGCACCTGTCCGTGAAAGTTTCAGCTTATTATATGAACTTCAGAAAAACCCGATGTTAACAACAGGTTATGGTTTCCGGCATCACGGAAGACTACCAGCCGGCCATTTTGGATAGAACGAAGAAAACCCCAACTCCAATTATGATATAGTTTATTCAGCTCTGTAGCGAGGGTAATATCTCACGTGGAATGAACTTGCTCATGCCAGATACCATACTTGTTGTCGAAGATGAACTTGCCTTGCGCGAAACGCTTGTGTATAGCCTCAAGAAAGAGGGCTATGTGGTCAAAGCGGTCAGTGATGGACACGTAGCCGTGGAGACAGCGCGAACACTCAAACCAGATCTCATTTTGCTAGACCTGATGCTTCCGGGATTGGATGGCTTCGAAGTCTGCCGGATCCTCCGCAAGGAAATGATCACCCCCATTCTGATGCTGACCGCGCGAGATGATGAGGTGGATCGGATGGTGGGGTTGGAGGTTGGCGCAGACGACTACCTGACCAAGCCATTCTCGATGCGAGAATGGCTGGCACGCGTCAAAGCGCAGTTCCGCCACTCTCGGTTATTGAAGGAGGAATTGGGAAAAACCGGCGGAACAAAGGAAAAACCGTATAAGCTTGTTTTCAAGGATCTGATCATCAACGTGACACGGCGTGAAGTGACATTGGGCAAGGAAGTGCTTTCGCTTCAACCTCAGGAATACAACCTGCTTTTGTTCTTCGCGGAGCACAAGGGTCAAATGCTTTCGCGAGAATTCATTTTGGAGCGGCTTTGGGGATGGGATTATGTTGGGGACAGTCGAACCGTGGATGTTCACGTGCGATGGCTCAGGCAAAAAATCGAAAAAGACACCGGTGAACCAAGGCGAATTGTTACGGTACGCGGGGGTGGCTACCGGTTCGAAGGCTAGTGATTCAGTATCGATAAATGAAAGGGGAAAGTTCCTGCGAATATATACGTAAAAATACTCGGAATTAAAAAATCAGTTCCAATAAGACAAACTCAAGACCTCACAGATAACAGCCTTGTGGACCGTAGTTTCAAGTCCCCAGAAACACAGCCTATTTAAGACCACATGGCTAGCCTAAAAGGCTAGCCATGTGGACTCTAGTCGGGGTGGAGAGATTTGAACTCTCGACCTCACGGACCCGAACCACTTTCAGAAATTTTGTATTGTAGTCCACATGGCTTGGTCATTTTTCATAGCCGTGAGGTCACACTTTTCGGGGAGCCGTAAGGACTCCGATGAGCCAAAAACGATCCATTGTTGGGTCGAAAATTGATTTCCGAGTACGGCAATCATACCCTTTTGGAAATTTTACGCTTCAGCATATATATATTACTGGATTTTAAGAAACATTGTCAAGCATTTCCTTCCACAGCGAACTCAATCCTAATCGAGCCGCCCACTGCTCTATATAGCCCAGATCGAGTTCATTTTTCTTTGACTTGAGAATCGCGGCGATGTCGCGGGAATGTTTCGATTGTTGACTTAACCCAAAGTACATGAGCTTATAAAGAATGAGATCCTCTGGGGAATGGATATAGACCTTTCCAATGGGAGGACCATAATCCACTCGTTCTCGCCGTTGGAATGCACTTTGTCGAAGCTCATCCCCTTCCCGTACGGGATACAAATCGGCTTTGAGGCCGCTGTACATGTGGATCGCATTGATCGGGATATCTGCACGGTCTTCCAGGATGTTATCCAAGATGATCTCGGCTGGAATGAGCATATCTCTTTTTTCTAGTTCCTTCGACAACTTGTTGACGGATTTGATTGGGATGTTGACGACAAGGTCCAAATCCTGAGTTGCCCGTGGTTCTCCCCACGCCCATTCTGCAATCGCACCCCCAATCAGATAATCAACTCCAGCAGCATTCAGAGCTTCGATCACCAACTTGAGGAACCCGGCAATATCGAGGGACTTGTTAGTCATTGGCTATACGCTCTCTGCAATGCTATACGATTGGCTTCCCTAACTGACAATTTAGGATTGTCTTGGCGAACGCGGTAGGCTACCACCTTGCGCGCAGTATCGCTGATCGAACACCCCTGGTGAAATCGTTCTGCAAAGGATAACTTGCGGTAAATATCGATTTGGCGTTGGTCCACTTCCGCCGCGCTGCTTTTCAATACTTGCTGGAGCTCAGACCTCAACCCGGGTTGTCCGTCCAGGTAATAGCCAGGTCGCTCCTTTCTTCGGCTATACAACAGTTGATACCCCGCAACTTCAAATGCCTGCTTCACGAAACGCATATCCCGGTAGAAGGTGTCTTCCCAAGCCGAAATCCCAAAGCAGTTCTTCCCCAGTCGGAGTTCCGATCTGGCAATCAACTGCGAACGCGTGAGATAGCGTTCATGCCACAGGATCTCCAATAAAGCGACCCGCCGGGCAGTGGTGATATCCCGCTGCATCGCATCTTGGAGAATGGCATCTTTCATTGCAATGGGCAAAATCAACTTTCTCATATACTGATTATTATACCTGATTTGTAAATCAGCTATATTCCTCATCTATTATAAAGAGAACAAACAAAAATAGTCGGAACAATAGGATTTGCTCCTGAAGTGCAGCTTCTAAGCCCACCGGGGCAACTTGTCCAATTAACTCGATAAACTCAAAATACCTCAATGATTTCGCGTTCGGGCATAACCGCTCTTTATGTCTGGGCTTACCTGTAATTGGACCGAACGAGGCTGATTCGCCGTGAAGTCTGTTAAGGCTATTGACTATAAAATGAAAAATGCCTCTGACAAATTCAGAGGCACTTTTCATTTTTGTACTACCAGAATAACTATACCGGAATATCGCCGACCGTCCCATACACACGCGGTCCTACACCATATCGGTACCAGGTGCTATTGGTCGGACGGAAGACCGCAATGTCTGCCTTGCCATCTCCGTTGTAATCCCCGATCACCGGGATGTCCCCCACCGTACCATACACGCTTGGTCCGATCCCATACAGGTACCATGTACTGTTCGTCGGACGGAAGACCGCGATATCCGCCTTCCCATCCCCGTTGTAATCCGCAACGACGGGGATATCTCCAACTGTCCCGTAGACTCGCGGGCCTATTCCATACAGATACCAAGTACTGTTGCTCGGACGGAAGACGGCAATATCCGCCTTGCCATCGCCGTCGTAATCTGCAATCACAGGAACATCACCCACTGTCCCGTAGACACGCGGTCCCACGCCAAGGATATACCAGGTACTGTTTGTGGGGCGGAAGACCGCTATATCCGCTTTGCCATCCCCGTTGTAATCCGCTACTACCGGAATATCACCCACTATCCCATACACGAACGAGCCTTTTCCTCGGATATACCAGGTTGAGTTGGATGGACGGAAGACGGCGATATCATCCTTGCCATCTCCGTCATAGTCGGCTGGCACCGGGATATCGCCAACTTGACCATATACAAAGGCGCCTTGCCCTTGAATGTACCAGGTACTGTTGGATGGACGGAAAACCGCTACATCCGTCTTGCCGTCCCCGTTGAAATCGGCTGACATGAATGTAGTGATCTTTGTGACCGTATATTGCTCTCCAATCATATAATCCCCATCCCCCACATTGATCCCGCCCAGCGGATTGCTCGCCGCGTCGATGATCGTATTGTCATCCACCACATCCAAGCGGATCGTGCCATTGCCAGAACCAGTGTTCACTGTAACTGTGTAGGCAGAGCCTGAGCCGCTCACACCGGTGATCGAGGCGCCTGTGACACCAGAAGTAGTTAAGGCAAAATCACTGAATGGTAGACTAGTGTTCACACCAGTAACTGCTTCGGATAAAGTGACAGTAAAATCCACGCTCGTAGCGCTTGTTGGATTTGTATCAGCACGAACAATGGATAAAACTATTGGAGAGAAAGGTGTGTTATTCGATTGCCCTTTCGTAGTTAATGCTGAAGGTACTACCGACCAGGTTCCACCATTTGGAAAGCGATACCAAGATGTATCGGAAGCCGTACTGCCATAAGTGTAACTATCCAAAACAGTGCTGGAGTCTTCTTTGAGAAAGCGAACCTCGTCGCCTGTGTTATTGAAATAAGCAGTTCGGTCGAGAGTCCAGAAACCACGGGCAGGGATGAGAGTACCAGCTGGTATTTGGTGAGCTGCACTCCCGGCTGCAATGTCATCAATATAGCAATAACCGAGGTTAAGAGTGTTGTTGGTGGTGTTGTAGAGTTCAACCCATTCGGGTCCGCTGGAGGGTGCTGGCAATACTTCGTTGATTAGCACCTGTCCTGCGCTGACCTGACACGACACGACACAAGTTTGATAGATTGGACCACACCCACCATTGGGACTTGGCACAAGGCTTGTATTATTATCATCTGGGTCGGCTTCTGCAAAGTAACCATCGCTATCAGTGTCGGTACGGCTGGGTTCAGTGGCAGTGTAGGATGTTCCATTGACAGTGTAGTTTGTGCCATCGGAAGTCTTGATTACAATATTTCCGGCAACGATAGCCGAACCGATATTCGTGGTCAGTTCGCCGCGTTCCGTCAAATAAACCGTGGAAGTTGTTAGAAGGCGATCCATCGTTGCCTGTGTAGGATGTCCGTAGGAGTTGCCATCTCCCGCGCTGATGACAGAAACTTCCGGGTCCAATTGATTGATAAATGTGGCACTACTGGAGTGGGAACTACCATGATGGTTGGCTTTGTACACATCCACATCACCTACTTCTGGAGCGACACTTAATTCAATGTCGTGATAGGTATACCCAAAACCGCCTGGCTGATATTGACCATCCATGTCGCCGCCCAGCCACTCATCGAAAGCACCATAACTCAACACCGCGCCGATACTATAATCGTTCTCGGATGGTGGACTGGCATCGCCGCTAAAGTTGCCTGCAATAAGCGCGCCGTTCCCATCCACGGCAACAATATCAAACGTGACACCCGCTCCGAGATCAACCTGGCTTGTGCCTTCGACTGCTGTGAGAGGGTGCAATGTGGATTGTCCATCTCCTTCAAGATAGGTTTTCCAGTTCGTGAATGTGCCGCTCGTGTCACCTAAATAAGTACTGTAATCGCGAACGAGGGTCGTTCCTACCATGAAACCCTGAGACTCGACCAGGTTCCAAAGACCGCCGTAGCCTACATAACCCGTATGATCGAGGTGAAAGTGAGAAATCAACACGTAATCGATGGTCTTACATCCAAGTACCATTTCGATATAGGCTCCAACAATCTGAGATTTGGAGCTGGAATTCCAGTTAGTTTCTCCGGCATCCAAGAGCATGGACTTGCCAGTGGGTCCGACGATGAGCGCTGAGTCGGCTTGTCCAATGTCGATGTGGTGAACTTCAAGATTGCCAGCTGTCCATGTTCCAGAACCACAGCTTGTAGCAGAGTCATTGAATGCAGCTACACCTTTACCATGTGTACCTGCATAGATGATCTTGGGTATCGCGGAATTAATCTCTAAAGATTGAATATTAATAGCGGTCAAGCCGACGTTGAACGAGTTCCAATTCCCGCCTCCATCTGTGCTTTTGAATACACCGCCGTGGTGTGTACCTGCATACAGTGTAGTTGGAGTTAGCGGATCAATCGCCAAAGCTTGAACATCAATATCAGTGAGTCCGGCATTAAATCCATTCCAACTTTCACCACCATTTGTACTTTTGAAAACGCCGCTGCTAGTTCCTGCATAAAGAGTGGATGGTGTTGCCGGGTCAATCGCTATGATATTCACACCAGCAGTAGTCAAGCTAGTTGAGTTCCAGATTCCACCTCCGTTCGTACTTTTATATACATCCCCACCGAATGTACCTGTATACAGAATAGTAGGCGTTACCGGGTCAATCGCAATCGCGGTAACAGCATAATTGGATAGTCCGGTGCTGACAACACTCCAGTTTTCACCACCATTGGTGCTTTTGAACACTTCGTTATTTACTCCGGCATAAATAGTCGCCGGCATTATCGGGTTAATCGCTAGGGCGTTAATGAAGGGAATACTCAAACCGTTATTGACAGTGTTCCAATTTTCGCCACCATCTGTGCTTTTGAGCACGCCAGATCCTTCCGTCCCGGCATAGAGGGTAGTTGGCGTTGCTGGGTCGATTACCAGCACTATTACCGAATTTACAATTGGAAATGGGTTAGGTAGACCAGTGTTTAGCACGCTCCAAGTTTCGCCCCCGTTCGTGCTTTTTAATATTTCGTCAGCTAACCCTGTGTAAATGGTTGTTGGTGTTAATGGGTCAATTGCTAACGTTCTAATTTCCGTAGCAATTAAGCCAATATCAGACTCACCCCAGTTCCCACCACCATTTGTACTTTTGAATAAATTGGTGCGTGTTCCTGAGTAGATGGTAGATGGCGACATCGGATTGATCACCAAGGCGAAAATACTTTTGTTTGTCAGACCAGTATTGACCGTGCTCCAGTTTCCACCGCCGTTAACACTTTTAAAGACTCCCCCCCATGTACTCGCATAAAGGGTAGTTGGCGTTAGCGGGTCAATTGTTAATCCATTAACCCAAGTGTTCGTCAATCCGATTTTGGCTGCAACCCAGTCTTCACCACTATTTGTGCTTTTGAATATGCCACTAAGAATCCCGCTGTTCCATGTCCCTACATAAAGGGTAGTTGGCGTCAATGGGTCAATCACGAGAGCGTGAACGTTGGTATCTGTTAAGCCATTGTTGATCGCGCTCCAGTTTTCCCCGCCATCCATGCTTTTGAACACACCACCACCTGACAATCCCGCATAGAGGGTAGACGGCGATGTTGGATTAATCGCAAAAGTCTGAACAAAGAGAATATCGGTTAAGCCATTGTTAGTTGCATTCCAGTTTTCTCCACCATTGGTGCTTTTGAAAATACCGCCATTCCATGTTCCTGCATAGAGAGTGGTTGGCGTTATCGGGTCGATCACAAGAGCGCAAATATTGGTGTCAGTCAGACCAGTACTGGCTGTGCTCCAGTTTTCACCGCTATCCATACTCTTAAAAATGCCGCTATCCGATGTTCCCGCATATAGGGTGGTTGGTGTCAAAGGGTCAATCGTTATAGCTTTTATATTTGTGGCTGGTAGTCCAGTCCCAACCGCGCTCCAACTCTCACCAGCATTGGTGCTTTTAAACATACCTCCACCATCAGTACCCGCATAGAGGGTAGTTGGAGTCGCCGGGTCGATTGCTAGAGCAAGAATTGTGTAGTGGATCCCAAAAGTTGGACAGATTTTAAGCGACATTTAGGGGGTAGCTGATTGCAGTTGAGCACGTCGCCAATTGGCTTCAAACTCGACCGGTGTCAGATAGCCCAAGGCAGAGTGGATGCG
>Ga0210377_10000870_pt1 | contig 28568 bp, 16 predicted proteins | sample PLM4_65_b1redo_FD_155480 | JGI IMG/M metagenome (GOLD analysis project Ga0210377, IMG submission 155480) | Groundwater sediment microbial communities from an aquifer in East River, Colorado, USA - PLM4_65_b1 redo | ecosystem: Environmental > Terrestrial > Soil > Riparian zone | place: USA: East...
CGGCGATCCCTACTACCTGACCACCAAGGCCGAGGAGCTGGGCTACCAGCCCCAGGTGATACTGGCGGGCCGCCGGATCAACAACGAGATGGGGCCGTTCGTCGCCCAGAAGACGATCAAGATGCTGATTCACGCCGACCTGCCGGTGAAGGGCGCCAAGGTCGGGGTGCTCGGGCTGACCTTCAAGGAGAACGTGGCCGATATCCGCAACTCGAAGGTGCCGGACATCCTCAACGAGCTGCGCGCCTTCGGCATCGAGCCGAAACTGCACGACCCGTTCGCCGAGCCCGGGGAGACCAGGCGGGAGTACGGCCTCAGCCTGTCGCGCCTGGAGGAGCTCGAGGATCTCGACGCTTTGATTCTTGCGGTGTCGCACAAGCAGTACCTCGATCTGGGCGCGGACGCGCTGGCACGGCGGGTGAACCCCGGCGGCGTGCTGATCGACGTGAAGAGCGCGCTCGATCCGAAGGCGTTGCCGCCCGGACGGGTGAGCTACTGGTGTCTGTGACCAAGATCCTGTTCTGGTGGGTGTTGTTCGCGGGGACCCACATCGTCGGGTCGAGCGTGCCGGTGCGCACGAGGCTGATCCGTGCCCTGGGTCTGCGGGGGTTCAAGGGGCTTTACACGCTCGTCGCCCTCGCCACCTTCATTCCGCTGTGCTACGTCTACTCCGCCAACAAGCACGCGGGAGCCGTGCTGTTCCCCCCGGGACAGGGGCTGCGGCTCGTCGCCCAGGCGATCATGCTGCTGGCGTTCGTCGTGCTCGTCCAGGGGATCACCACACCCGGCCCGCTGGGCAGCCTGGCGGAGATGACCGGCGCCTACCCCGGTGCGGCCCGCGGCATCCAGCGGATCACGCGGCACCCTCAGAACATCGGCTTCGCCCTGTTCGGCATGGCGCACTGCCTCGCCAATCCCATCGGCGGCGACTGGATATTCTTCGGTGGATTCGTCGTCTATGCCCTGCTCAGCGCGATGCACCAGGACCGCCGTACGCGCGCGACGGGACCGGAGGCGGTGCGCGACTTCCAGAAGCAGACGTCTCTTGTTCCGTTCGCCGCGATCCTCTCCGGCCGGCAGCGGCTGGTCGCGCGCGAACTCAACCCGATCGCCCTGTGGGCATCCGTCGCACTGTTCGCCGTGGTGCGCTACTTTCACGGCTGGCTCTTCGGCGGCTACAGGGGGTAGGGCCCGTTCAACGGCTCAGGGGCACGGGGACGGGTTGGGGATGTCCTGGCCGCCCGAATCCTGCCCTGGAGCCGACTCTCCACAGGCGTCGAGGCGCGTGATCAGATAGAAGAACAGATCGCCGACGCCGGGAATGTCCGTATCCGTCGTGCTCGATGCCGCGATCTGCTGGTCGAAGCACACCTGGTTATAGGCCCACGGCGCGCCGGCGCTCCTCGTGCCGCGGTAGGCGTTGTAGTCGCCGGGCGGGTCGGTCCAGCTGAGGGTGGTGCCCGCCACGTCGAAGAGGACGCTGTCGTTCACCGCCGCCGGCAGGACCGCCGAACCGCCGCATGTTCCGGCGCCGCAGACGTCGCCGGCCGTGCAGGCGTCGGCATCGTTGCACGGCGCTCCGTCGGCCTGCCCGGCGCAGATGTCGGTGACGCAGGTGCCCGGCAGACGGGTGTTGGTGACCGCGACATCGTCGAGGTAGAAGCCGCCGAACTCCGCCGCCGGGTCGGAGGAGAAGCGCCAGCGGAACTGGATCGTGTCACCCGGTGACAGACCCGCGATCGGATGGCAGCGGTGGGCGTAGCCGGTGACGACGGAGTCGGTGACAAAGTCGGCACACGAGATGCCGTCGAAGAATGGGCCGCTGTATGCGTTCGTGGCCCCGGGGTAACCGCAGGCGTTGGCGGGGGGAACGCCGGTGCAACCGAAAGTCTCCCAGTCGGTGGTGACGTCGCCGGCGGCGCACCCCGCCGCGACCGAGTTGCCCGGCGCGGGGACGGTCGTCCAGGCGCCGCCGTTGCGCGAGAACTCCACCACCACGCCGTCCCAGTGGTACTCGATCTGGTGGCGCTCCCAGTACTGCAGGGTGGTGGTGGTCGCATCGATGGTCAGGGGGGGCGTCTGGATCTCCGCGCAGACCATCGACGAGTACGAATCGGCGGGCGACGGCCCGGCGTTGCGGTAGGCATAGGCGCCGCCGGCGGTGTGGTTGGCGCCCGCGTCGTCCGCGGTCCTGACGAAACGCCATGGCCTGTCGGCCGTGTTGCCGCTGCCGGCGACGTTGAAGCGCAGGAAGGCCGTCCCGTCGCCGCCGCCGTCGATCCAGGTGCCGGGCGCGGGCTCGGACCCGGGGCCGTAGGCGGTCCCGCTGGCCACGACGGCATTCGATTCCTCGTTGCCGCCGCCGCACTCGCCGCCGTTTCCGGTGCTGTCGTCCTCGGCGCGCACCGCGTAGTAGTAGGTCACGCCGCTCGACAGGTTGTCGGTGTCGAGATGCGAAGCGGGCCCGGCGACGCAGGCGGCGATCCGGTTGGCGGCCGACGGCGCGAAGTCGGGCGTCGTCCCGCGGAAGATGTTGTAGCGCATGTTCGGGGTGAGCGGGCAGGCCGAGGCGGCCGGGGTCCAGTTGATCCTCACTCCGCAGAGTGACGTGTCGTTGCTGGTCGCGCTGGCGGCGCCCGCGAACGCCGGTTTGAGATCGCAGGTCCCGGTGGCGATGGCGCTGACGCAGGCGCTGGCGACCAGCGCCTGGCACCTGCCCGCCTGATCGGCGGCCGCGATGATCCGGTAGGAGTAGGTCAGCCCCCCCTGCACGCTGGTGTCGGTGAAGAGACCGTCGGTGCCGGCCGCGGCGGCGAGCGGCTGGTAGATTCCCTCGCTGCCGCAGGCGCCGACCGCGCGCTCGATGGCGTACGAACCCGGCTGCGGCGCGACCCCGGTCCAGGTCACCTGGATCTGGTTGAGCCCCGGAACCGTGGCGCTGCCGATGGCCGGCGCGCCGGTGGGACGCGCCGTGCAGGAGGCGGGCGCGCACTCTCCGGCGCCGCTGCCCGCGGGCCAGGCGGCCGACGCGATCCGGGTCGACCAGCTGTTGTTCGCCGTGAGGTAATACTCGTTGGCGTGCCAGAAGGTGCAGTCGTCGAATGGATCGATGCTCATGCTGGTGTAGTCGCCCCAGCGGCTGTTGGCGGTGTTGTTCCTGACACCGGTGACGATGATCGTCTCGGGCACGGTCATCTGGCCCAGGGGATCGTCCTTGGCGCGGCCGGTATAGCGGACGCTGTGGTTCTCGGTGAGGTTGGTCTTGCCGGAGGTGCTGTACCCCACCAGGATGTTCTCCGCGCCATCCATGGCGATGGAGGGCATCCAGCGGTTGCGGCCGTTGGCCACGTCCGCGATCGTCCCCTGCTGGTAGGTGCACGGGAAGGAGGCGCAGACGGCGTCCGGGGTTCCCGAAAGCCGGAAGTCGTACCACCGGACACCGGAGACCAGGCCGGTGACCGAGGGATCGACCGAGTGGCTGATGACGATCGACTCGTGGTCGACGAAGTTGCGGTAGGCGGCGCGGAACATCAGCCGGTCACCGAGCGAATCGAGAAGCCGCGTCGTGCCGGGCTGCGGGATGCAGGAGCCGGGCGTGGCCGCCTGCATGCAGGCGCCGGTCGCGGCGGCGATCGGCGCGGTTCCCTGCAGATTCCTGACGGTGTCGGCCGGGGTAATGAAGTCGACCTTCATCCGGTAGAAGAACATGGCATTGCCGTGGATCGACAGGAAGACACCGGGGGCGTTCGTGGGTGGCGGGGCGATGCCGTCGAGATCCGCCGGCATGTGGCCGCCCTCGAGCGGGTCGACGATCACCTGCCAGGTGGCGTCCGGGTCGCCGGCCAGCATCGCGGACCGGTCCATCGCGGCGAACACCGCGCCGGCGTACGCGCCCGACGTCGAGGTGAAGGCGTGCGCCATCATGTAGTAGGCGTCGGTCCAGACCCCGAAATGGGGGTAGTCGCCGAAGAGCCCCCCGGGGACCGCGAAGGCCCAGCGGGCGTAGGTCCCGGTCGCATCCGCGGTGGTCGAGAGCGCCACGCACTGGAAGTAGAAGCCGCCGACGGGCCCCGTCGTGAACTGCGAGATCAGCCAGCGATCGGCCAGCCTGTCGTAGAGCACGATCGGATCGCCGGAGTTCTGCGCCTGGCAGGCGCCGCCGAAGCCGGCCCAGAGCGTGTTGATGCTCACCGGGCCGAGAACCGGCGTGGCGGTGCTGGTGCCCCGGTCGAGCGACCAGACCTGGTACCGGACGTTGACCGTCTCGACGTACTGGTTGTTCCCCACCGCGCCGTTGGTGTCGGGCGGCACGCCGCCGCTCTGGGCCGCACCGGGGAAATCGAATCCCGTGCTCGGCGCCGCGGGGGCGATCGGGCCCCCGATCAGGAACTCGTCCGACGGGATGACGCTCTGGACGACCGGGTCGGGCGCGATCGACCGGGGGATGCGCCAGCCCGGCAGCAGCGGATGGGTCGGCGACTTCTCCTCGGCTTCGGGGGCCGCCACGGCCACGGTGGCCATGACGCGCAGCGGCGGGGAGACATCGAAGTGGGACGCCGCGATCGCGTAGACGGTTTCCCCGCGCGCGTTGACATGCGCGGTGACCGTCATGCCCGCATCGCGCGCATAGGGCTCGCCCGGCGAGTCCTTGGGCCGCGGGACGCCGGCCGGGATCGCCGGCCGGGCTTTGGCGGCCTTCTTCTCCTTGCGCGGCGCCTTCTCCGCGTGGGGCACCTTCTCCGTGTTGCCCGCGAACGCAGTGACTCCGGCGGGGAGCATCAGACTGGCGGCGACGATTCCGGACAACAGAACGCGGGACTGACGCATCGGCACGACTCCTACCGGGAGACGGATGTTCGCAGTGCGGGTGCTGTGACGCTTCGGCTGACGTGTGTAGTGTCGCCGCTCCGGCCTGTCCAGGTCAACCAAGGCGGCACGGCCCCAGCCACTTCGGCATGGGGCTGACGCTCCTCCGTGGTCGCCGGGCGTCATTCCGCGAGCGCGCGATCAACGAGTCGACCGATCTGTCCGGCCCTCTGTTCGCCGGCGCCGCCGAGTCGCGCCACGACCTCCCCCTCCCGCCCGACGACGACGTGGACCGGCAGGGAGTCGATGTCATACGACCGGAAAACGGCCGAAGCCCGGGGGATGACCTGATAGGCGAACGGGTGTTTCTCGAGGAAAGCGCCGAGGGCATCCCCGTCCTCGCCGGATAGCGCCAGGAAGACGACGTCTTTCCCCCTGAACCTCTCAACGAGCTGGTTCAGGTCGGGGATTTCGGCCTTGCACGGGCCGCATCCGGTGCTCCAGAAATTGAGGACCATGACCTTGCCCTTGAGCGCCTCGGAATCGAACGCCGTTCCGTCGGCCGAAACCACCTTGAAGCCGGGCGCGACATTCCTCGTCGACGCGCCCGCCCCGGAACGGCCCATCAGCGCATTCAGGTGCGTCTCGAACCCATCCGGAGCCCCGTTACGTCGCAGATAGTCCGCGCGGAGCGCCTCCTCCGCTTCCTTCGAGCCGCGACGGTGGGCCTCGATGTAGGCCCTTTCGGCCGAAGCGGCATTGTGCAGCGCGGCCCACGCCTCGCCCTCGGCCAGCCACGCTTCGGCATTCGTCTCCTTCGCCACCGCCTGCGCCGTCTTCGCATACCCCAGCGCGAGCGCGGGGTGCTCCAGCTTCATCTCGATCCGCGCCGCCAGGAGACAGGCGTCGGGAAGGTAGAACTCCGTCATCGAGCCGCTGACGTCCGCGTACGGACGGAGCATCCCCCGGAGCATCCCCTCGACCGCGCGCCGGGCGAGTGGCGCGGCCTGCTCCAGCTTCGTGTCCCGACGTTCGTATCCGTGCGCCAGGTGGAAGGCCGGCAGCGGATTGTCGGGCTCCTCCTTCATCCAGCCTTCCGCGATGGCTTCGAGCGCGTCCAGGGGGAGCGTCGTGTTGTAGGCGAAGGCGGCCATGTCATCGTGCGCGGTCCGGCCGCCGGGGTCGGCGAGAATGACCTGATGCGTGAGGGCGACGACCTCATCGCGACCCTCGGCCTGCCAGTGCTGCGCGTACGCCTGGTACGAGTAGGCCGACAGCGCCGCCGCCGTCAGGGGCGCCCGTGGATACAGCGCGACCATCCTTCTGAGGAGCGTCCTCGCTTCCCCCTCCTGCCCGAGGAGGATGTACCCGCAGGAGAGGGCGTAGAGCCCCTCGATCGGCTCTCCTTTCACCCGGCGCCGCAGAAGGCGCATGTCCCGCTCGATGGTCGCCTGGACGGTCGCCCGGTCGTAGGCCCCGGCGACAAACCACTTGTTCCGGTAGGCGGCGAGGTTATCGGGATAGAGGGCCATCTCGTGCGCGAATCGTTCCTTGTAGTCCCGCGGCAGCATGCGCGACAGCATCGACTGCTCCCAGGCGGTGCGGACCGGAACGCCGTCGGGACGGTGGATCATCGTCTGGATCGTCGCGTCTTCGTCGTTGGCGGTCGCTGTCGTGAACCATATGGTCAGCGCAGCCGCATCGGCCGGCACCGCCTGGCTGTGGCGGAAGGTGCCGTCGGACGATCGTTGCATCAGCGCCACCGAGCGGCGGAGCCCATGGTCCGTGCGCCAGTACGACAGCACCGCATAGATGTCGTCGCCGCCGCCCAGCTTGGCGCCCGGGGCGGCGGTGTTGTACGTGATCGACATCGTGGCGTTCACGGCGGGTTGTCGCGGCTGCAGAGTCGCGATGTCCCCCTCCGCCGGGACAGCCGTCATCGAGGAGGAGAGAACGAGAATCACGGACAGGAGAAGCCTGCGGGTCGTCAGCATCGAATTGCCTCCGCGGCACCGGCTCGTGACGCCGATCATAGCCCCGTTGCGCCCCCACGCCCTCGACGAGGCCGCGGCGGCCCGGCTGCTCGACCCTGGCGCTCCGAGCCAAAGCTCATCCCTCGTGTACGCCTAGTCGAGCGAGGCCATGTCGATCACGAAGCGATACTTGACGTCGCTCTTCAGCAGCCGTTCGTAGGCCTCGTTGACCTGTTGAACGCGGATCATTTCAATGTCGGCGGTGATCCCCCGTTCGGCGCAGAAGTCGAGCATCTCCTGCGTCTCGCGGATGCCGCCGATGGCCGACCCGGCCAGCCGGCGCCGCTTGAAGAGGAGGCTGAACACCCCCAGCGGTGCCGGCTTCTCCGGCGCGCCCAGCAGCGTCATGGTCCCATCGCGCTTCAGCAGCTCGAGAAAGGCATTCATGTCATGCTGGGCCGAGACGGCATCCAGGATGAAGTCGAAGGTGGCGGCGTGCTTCAGCATCTCCGCCTCGTTTTTGGAGACCACGACCTCGTCGGCCCCGAGACGCAGTCCATCGGCGACCTTGTGCGCCGAGGTCGTGAACAGCACGACGTGCGCTCCGAACGCATGGGCGAACTTCACCGCCATGTGCCCCAGGCCGCCCAGCCCCACGATTCCGACCCTTTGTCCCTTGCCGACCTTCCAGTGTCGGAGCGGCGAATAGGTCGTGATGCCGGCGCACAGCAACGGCGCCACGCCGGCCGGATCGAGCTTGTCCGGCACGCGCAGCACGAAGGCCTCGTCCACGACGATGCTCTTCGAGTACCCGCCGTAGGTGACCCCGCCGAGGTGCTTGTCCTCGAAGTTGTAGGTGAAGGTCGGCAGCGTCACGCAGTACTGCTCCAGCCCTTCCCGGCAGGGCGCGCAGGTGCGGCAGGAATCGACCATGCACCCGACCGCGGCGAGATCGCCCGCCTTGAACCTCTTCACCGCGCCGCCGGTCTTCGCCACGCGCCCGACGATTTCGTGCCCCGGCACGCAGGGGTAGACCGTCGGCATGGCGCTCTGCCACTCGTTGCGCGCCTGGTGCATGTCCGAATGGCAGACGCCACAATAGAGGATGTCGATCTGCACATCCTGCGGTCCCGGCACGCGCCGTTTGATCGTGATCGGCGCCAGCGCCGCGGTCGCGCCCGCCGCCGCGTAGGCCCGCGTTGTCGTTGGATTGTCCATGTGTGCACCTCCTCCTCGCATCGTCCGTCCAGGTGGCAATACTCTAACCGCACGGAACCCGGGAGTCACGGGCGCGGCGCTCCAACGTGCGCAGCGCCGCGTGGCTACCTGCCGTCGGCCGTGATCCCGAGCTTCTCGGGACGTCGCGCCAGGGAGGCGTAGGGGCCCGCCGGAACGGTCGTCCATTTCGACGCGAAGGCCGCCATCCCCTTCTCATAGGCCGCGAGCAGCTCGCGCTGCGGCGCCGTCGGCGAAGCGTCTGCGCTCTCGAGATCGGCGGCGAGCGACGCGCGGACCGAGCCCGCGCACCCGGGATCCTCCTCGCGCACGGCCGTGAGCCTCTCCCGATCGGCCCGCATCCCTGGCCGTCGAGCGAGATCGTCTTGACGACGACGTCCGCGGAAGGAGGGGCGCTGTCGCCCCTCTCCTTGTCGCGCACGATGCGATTGGAGCGCAGCCGCTCGCCTTCGGTGCCGCGCGAACCCATCCGCACCACCAGGATGTGCCCCGGCCCGCCGCCAACCTCCGTGCAGGGAATGGGGCCGCACCACTGCAGGCAGATGGGCCCGGGGAAGTTGCCGCTCCTGGTGACGAAGAGGCAGGGCGTCCCCGGCCCCGACGAGCGGGTGATCGCCTGGTAGTGGTAGCACATCGAGGGATCGGGGGAATCGCCGATGTGCCAGCCGAGAGCGTCGCCGCGCACCATCAGGCCATTCACCTGACCGACGAGGTTTGGCGGGTAATGGACATGCGGTGTCGCGGCGAGGCCGAATGAGTGCGAACTTCATGAAGCCCTCCATGCGGTCGGCCGGGCCGACCCGGATAGTCGACAGGTGTCGAGGGTCGAACCGTGGTGTCGACGAGGGCAAGGATGTGTCGCGGGCATTCGCCACGACCCGCAACCCCGGAGCCCCCTTGGACGACTAATCACGTGAGACGGGAGATGTGCGTGGTCTGTCGCAGTCCAAAAACCGAAGGAGGAGGCCACTATGATGCTATCGAGAGGGCTGAGCGGCTTCATGGCCGCCCTGTTGATCTCAGTCGGGACCCTGCTGGCCCCGGATACCTCACGCGCACAGACGTTCTCGGACGGAACGGCTGCTCTCGACCTGCCCAACTCCGAGGGTCCCGCGGCGTGGGGGGATTTCGACCGGGACGGCTGGGTTGATCTGCTCATTGGTGATCCGGTTTTCGGTCATCAGGTGTGGCGCAACGTGAACGGGACGGGCTTTACGCTCGCCTTCACGCTCTCCCTGAACTACGTGGATGACGACTACGACATCTGGGGCGACTACGACAACGACGGCTACCTTGACGTCGCCTCGCGCGAGGCGACGACATTGCGCATCTACCACAATGACGCGGGAGCAGGGTTCACCTCGATACCCGTCCCGCCGCTCCCGATGGCGGTCAGCAAGGCCGTCGCCTGGGGCGACTTCGATGGCGATGGCAACATCGATCTCTACGTGGGAGGGTACGAGAACGCGCAACTGCACGGCCTGCCCGACGCGATCCTGACCAATCGGAGGGACATCCTGGGCAACCCCTACTTTGAGAAGACCTGGGAAGAGCCGGACCCGCAGGGACCCGAGAAGATCAAGCAGGGACGCGGCGTGACGGCCTGCGATTTCGATCGGGACGGGGACCTCGACATCCACGTCTCCAACTACCGGCTGGAAGAGGACTACCTGTGGAGGAACGACGGCACGGGCGTCTTCACCGACGCCGCCGGTGCAACCGGCCTGAACGTCATCCCCAAGGGCACTTCGCATGGGCACACGATCGGCTCCGCCTGGGGCGACCTCGACAACGACGGAGAATTCGACCTGTTCGAAGGGAACTTCAGCCATTACTCCACCCAGAAGCCGCCGTCCTTTTACAGGAACCTCGGTCTCGCGGGCGGGTACCTCTTCGCAAACATGACCACCGGGGCCGGACTCGCCTGGCAGGAGAATTACGACACGCCGGCGCTGGGAGACTATGACAACGACGGCGACCTCGACCTCTTTTACACGACCGTCTCCAACGCCGATGGCAACCATCCCGTTCTCTATTCGAACGACCTCAATGCGCCCCCGGGCGCCTGGCACTTCACGGACGTCACCACCCAGGCCGGCCTCGCCGGCCTGACCGCCACCGAGCAGGCGGCGTGGGCGGATTTCGACCGGGACGGCGACCTGGACCTGATCACCGACGAGAGGGTGTGGGTCAATTCCGGCACCTCCAACTACTGGCTCGAGGTGAATCTGCGCGGCGAGAACGGGGTCGGGAACACGATCGGCTCGCAGGTCCGGATCACCGGGGCCTCCGGTGTCCCGGGAACGCTCAGCCGCCAGGTCGAGGCCGGCACGGGCCAGGCCAACCAGAACGAGATGACCCTGCACTTCGGGCTCGGTAACTCCAGCGGGCCGGTGGACCTCGAGGTGACGTGGCCCGATGGAACGGTTTGCCAGGTCCCGGACGTCGAGGTCGACGGCCTGATGTGGGTCATCTACCCATGCTGTCCGGATTCGGACGGGGACGGTGTCTGCGACGGGGACGACAACTGCCCGCAGGCGTGGAACGCGAATCAGTTCGATCAGGACGCGGATGGCGTCGGCAACGCCTGCGACAACTGCCCTGCCGTGTCGAACACGAACCAGGCGGACCTGGACGGGGATCAGGACGGCGATGTGTGTGACAACTGCCCGGAGGAGTGGAACCCGAATCAGGCGGACCTGGACGGGGATCAGGACGGCGACGTCTGCGACAACTGCCCGGGCCACTGGAACCCGACGCAGGCGGATTCCGACAGTGACGGCACCGGGGACGCCTGTGAGGGTCTGTTCGAGATTTGCGATCCCTACTGCGCCAACGAGGGAATCCGTTGCGTGCACTCGTACTTCGGTCCCGGCGGCTGCTGCGCTTACAGTTGCGGGCCGAATCCGATCTGCCAGGGACCCGATCCATTGCCTCCCAACATCTGCGGGGGCAACTAGGACCCCGAGTCGTTGAAGATGGCCGGCGGCCGGCCCGCGCATCGTACGCTCGCGGCCGGCCGCCGGTCTGCACCAGGTTCGCCGCCGCTCTGCGCGGCTATGCGCCGTCGGCCGTGATCCCGAGCTTCTCGAGACGTCGCGCCAGGGAGGCGTAGGGGCCGGTCGCGAAGGTCGTCCACTTCGACGCGAAGACCGCCATCCCCTTTTCATACGCCGCGAGCAGCTCGCGCTGCGGCGCGGTCGGCGGTGCGTCGGCACTCTCGAGATCGGCGGCGAGTGACGCCAGGACCGAGCTCGCGCGCCCGGGATCCTCCTCGCGCGCGGCCGTGAGCGTCTTCAGGTCGGCCTGCATCCGGTTCACGCGATCGATGACCGGTTTCGCCCTCGGGTCGTCGTGCGCCGCTGCCAGGAGTTTCGCGGCCCGCCTGCGGGGCTGCTCCAGGGTTGCCGCTCGATCCAGAGCCCCCGCGACATGGCGCTGGAAGGCGAGGAGGCGCACGAGATCGTCGCGCGCGACCTGGACGCGTGGATCGAGGACCACCTCGAGCGGCTGATCGACTGTGACGCCGCCGGCGCTCAACCGGACCCGGTAGGCGCCTGGGAGGACGAACGCTCCCTCGGGCAGGGCCGGCGTTTCCCGGCCGGGGACGGCGGCGATGGAGTACTCGTACTCGAGGGCCCGCGGCCTCTCGTGGCGCAGGTTCCAGACGAAGCGGTGATGCCCCGGGGTGGTGGGGAGACTCGCCGCCTCGCCCAGGTAGAGATCGGAGAAGTAGACCTCGGCCTCCGGCCGCTTCGCTTCGTCAGCGCTCGAGAACCGGCGCACGACCTCTCCCGTCGAGTCGGCGATGTCGAGGCCCACGGCGCCGGCGACCCCCGGCGGCAGAACGTAGTCGAGAATCGCCCCTGCGGGCGGGTTCTCCCCCCTCGGCTCCTCGGGCGGCAGCGGCGTGTCCTTGTTCTGGTTGCCGCGCAGCCTGTAGGCGCGGCCCGGGGGCAGGAGCCTGAGTGATCCATCCGGCGACGATCCGGCCGGCACCGCGGCGGCGCTGCGCAGGGGCGCCACCTGATCGAGGATCCAGATGGCCCTGCCCTGGGTGGCGACGACGATGTCGTCCTCCTTGACGCGCAGGTCGTTGATCCCGGTGGTCGGCAGATTGAGCTGCAGGCTGCGCCAGGTCTCGCCGTCATCGAACGACACCCGGACGCCACGGCTCGTCCCGGCGTAGAGAAGCCCGGGGCGTTTCGGGTCCTGCCGCACGACGCCGACCCAGGCGCCGGCCGGCAGACCGTGGCCGATCTCCGTCCAGCTCGCGCCATAGTCGTGCGTCCGCCAGGCGGTGGGCCGGAAATCGTCGCGGCGGTGGGCGTCGGCCGCGACATACGCCGTCGCCGGGTCGCCCGCCGCGGCGTCGATCTGATTCACCTTCGTCCAGTCGGCGAGTCCGGGTGGCGTGACGTCGGCCCAGCGCATCGCGTCGTCGCGCGTCAGCAGGACGCGGCCGTTGGTCGTGCCCATCCAGACGACTCCGTCCGCCGCGGGCGAGGGGGCGATCGCGAAGATGGTGCCGTAACCGCACGCCGTCGCCCGCTCGACCGGCACGTCGCCGTCGCATCCCTTCGCCGCCGGATCGGCGCCGGTGAGATCGGGGCTCACGATCTGCCAGCTGCGGCCACTGTCGAGCGAGCGATGGAGAACCTGCGTCCCGAGGTAGATAGCATGCGGCGGGCGCGCCGAGATCGCCATGGGCGTGATCCAGTCGTAGCGGTACCGTCCGCTCCCCGGCCGGGCGCCGTAGGTCGAGTCGGGCCAGGGCGCGACGTTCTGCACCTGCCCCGTCGCCGCGTCCCACCGCGACAGCCTGCCGCCGAGACCGGCGCCGTAGACGATTTCGGGGTTCGCCGGATCGGGCACGTCGCCGTCGCGCTCGTCGCCGCCGACCGGATGCCAGTCGCGGAAGGTGATCTGCCCGTAGTCGCTGCGCGAGGCGATCCCGACGGTGCCCGAGTCCTGCTGCCCGCTGTAGATCCGGTAGGGGAACTGGTCGTCGACGGCGAGGCGATAGAACTGGCCGGTCGGCTGGTTGTACCAGCTCGACCAGGACTCCCCGCCGTTGAGGGTCAGCACCGCCCCCTGATCGGCGGCCACGATCATCCGTCGCGCGTCGGTCGGATCGATCCAGAGGAAATGATAGTCGTCGCCACCCGGCGATCCCTTCGCGATGCGGAAGGTCCGGCCGCCGTCCGTCGAGACGCGCAGAGATCGCCCCATCGCCCAGACGACATCGGGGTTTTTCGGATCGGGGGTCAGGCCGCTCATGTAGTCGGAGGTCAGGGCTGGCTCGGCGTTGAGTCGCTCCCAGCTCTCCCCGCCGTCCTCGGATCGGTAGAGCCCTTCCCCCGCGGGCGCGCTGATCGCCGCCCAGACGCGCCGCGACTCCGTGCCGCGCGCCACCGCCAGCTCGATCCGTCCGAGGGGGCCGGCGGGAAGTCCTTGCGACCCGACCGCTGTCCAGCTTTTTCCCCCGTCGGTCGACCGGACGATGCCGCTGCCTGGGCCGACCGGGGGCTGGAAGTAGTCGAGCCAGGGATGCCGCCGCACCTGCCACAGCGACGCGAAAAGGAGATCGGGCTGCGCCGGATCACCCGCGATGTCGACCGCGCCGACGTCAGGTCCCTTGTCGAGCACATGCGTCCAGTTCCGGCCGCCATCCTCGGTGCGATAGAGGCCGCGCTCGGCGTTGGGGCCGAATGCGTGCCCGAGCGTCGCGACCAGCGCGACATCGGCGTTGCGCGGATCGACCCAGATCGCCCCGATGTGCCTGGTCGCCCCGAGACCGAGGTGGCTCCAGGTCGCGCCGCCGTCGGTCGAGCGGTAGACGCCGTCGCCGGCGGCGATGTCCCAGCGTTGCTGCACCTGCCCGGTTCCGATCCAGATCACGCTCGGGTCGCCCGGCGAGACGGCGAGCGCACCGATGGACGCGCTCCCCTTGTCGTTGAACAGCGGCCGCCAGGTCACGCCGGCGTCGCGGGTCTTCCACACGCCCCCATCCGCCGCCCCGAAGTACCAAATCGCGGGGTCGCCGGGGGTTCCTGCCGCCATCGTCGACCAGCCGCCCCGGAAGGGACCGACCAGGCGCCAGCGCATGTCGCCGAACTCGGGATCGGCGGGGCTCGCCGCGCCGATCGATGTGAGGGGCGCCGCCGCGGCGAACCCGAGGAACGCCGCCAGAGCCCACAGCGACCGATGCCGATGGAAGAGACGGGACATCCGGGCCTCCCTGCTCGATCGCGCCGCGGGCGCGGCGCCCGGGCGCGAGCGGGGCGAATACTACCATCGCCCGACTGCCTCGCCGGACCGGGCCGCCGCTCGGAAACCTCCCGGCTCGGGATAGAATCCCCGCGCGTCGTCGGCAACCCGGCGGAGAATCGGACGCCCCGAAGGACGGGATCATGACCAGCCTCCCAGCGTTTCTGTTGAGCCCGCACCCGGGGCTCCGTGCCGGACGTCGCGCCGGGGCATGAGTCTCGCCGCCGGGTCCCGCCTCGGTCCCTACGAGATCCTCGCGCCGCTCGGCGCCGGCGGAATGGGAGAGGTCTACAAGGCGAAGGACACTCGCCTCGATCGCTTCGTCGCGGTCAAGGTCCTGCCGGCCCATCTCTCCACGAATCCCGAGCTGAAGCAGCGGCTCGAGCGCGAGGCCCGCGCCGTCTCCAGCCTCAGCCACCCGCACATCTGCACCCTCTTCGACCTCGGACACCACGAAGGGATCGACTACCTCGTGATGGAGTACCTCGAGGGAGAGACGCTCGCCGACCGTCTCGCGCGCGGACCGCTTCCCTTCCCCGAGCTGATGCGCGCCGCCGTGGAAATCGCCGGGGCCCTCGATCGCGCGCACCGGAGCGGCATCGTCCATCGCGATCTCAAGCCCGGCAACGTGATGATGACGAAGGCCGGGGCGAAGCTCCTCGACTTCGGCCTCGCGAAGGGGATGGGCCTGGCCTCCGCCCCGTCGAACCTCACGGCCTCGCCGACCCTCACGAGCCCGCTGACGACGGATGGGGCCATCGTCGGCACGTTCCAGTACATGGCCCCCGAGCAGCTCGAAGGGAAGGAGGCCGACGCGCGGAGCGATCTGTTCGCCCTCGGCGCCGTGATCTACGAGATGGCGACCGGAACCCGCGCCTTCCAGGGGAAGACGCAGGCGTCACTCATCGCCTCCATCCTGAAGGAGGAGCCGAGGCCGATCCGGGCGGTCGTTCCGGCGTCTCCCGTCCCCCTCGATCGGCTCGTGCGGTTGTGTCTCGAAAAGGACCCGGACGAGCGGATACAGAGCGCGCACGACGTGCGGCTCCAGCTCGAAGGAATCGTCGCCGGCGGCGCCTCCGACGATGAGAGCCCGACCGCCGCCGACAATCCGGCTTCCCTTCGAACGCGTAACCGGCTCGCCTGGGGGATCGCCGCGCTGGCCTGCCTGACCGCGATCGCGGTGGCGGCCGCGGCATTCCTCGAGACCGACGTCGCGCCCTTCCCCGTCGTGTCGTCGATCGCCCCGCCCGCCGGAACCACCATCCAGTCGAACATCCTGACCGTGGCGCTGTCTCCCGACGGCCGGCAGATCGTCTTCGCCGCCCGCGGTCCGGACGGAAGCGGCCTCTGGCTCCGCTCCCTCGACTCCTCGAAGGCAAGGCTTCTCGCCGGGACCGTGGATGCCGAATGCCCTTTCTGGTCTCCCGACTCGCGCTCGGTTGGATTCTTCGCCGGCGGCATGCTCAGAAAGGTGGATCTCGCCGGCGGGCAGAGCGACGCCCTGACCCCGATGAACATCTGCCTCGGGGCCTCCTGGAGTCGTGACGGATCGATCCTTTATGTCCCGGACCGCTACCTGCCCATCATGCGACTCCCCCCGGCCGGAGGGGAGCCCGTGGCCCTGGCCGCCCCGGGCGCGACGAAGGGCAAGAAGATCTTCTCCCAGCCGAGCCTCCTCCCCGACGGGCGGCACATCCTCTATACGGCGAACGAGAGCTGGGAAGGGGGCGAGAACAGCGGGATCTTCGTGGCGACGATCGAGGGAAAGGACGAGCGGCGTATCCTCCCGACCCTCTCGAACGCGCGCTACGTGGAACCGGGGTACCTGGTCTTCGCGAAGGATGGCTCGCTGCGCGCGCAGCGGTTCGACCCCGGGCGCCTCGAGCTGTCCGGTGACCCCGTCGCCATCATGGACGCCGTCCAGTACATGGGCTTCTACCAGAGCCACATGTTCTCGGTCTCGGACACCGGCACGCTGGCCTTCATCGCCGGCGAGGGGACCCTGACGAGACATTTCACCTGGATCGATCGCAAGGGTACCGTTCTCGAGACGATCGGCAAGCCGGGAAACTTCTTCTCGCCCCGCCTGTCGCGCGACGGCAAGCGCATCGCCTTCGATCAGAGCGACGCGACCAGCGACAGCGGCGACATCTGGGTCCTCGATCGCGGGCGCGGCGTCGCGACACGGCTCACGTTCGATCCCCGCAACGAGTCGGCGCCGGTCTGGTCGCCCGACGACCGGCGCATCCTCTTCTTCGGCAACTTCCCGAGCCGGACCGATCTCTTCACGGTCGCCTCGGACGGGACGGGTGCGGTCGAGACGGTCCTGTCGAACGGCGGCGACAACCTGGCGGGCGACTGGTCGAGCGACGGGAAGTTCATTCTCTTACAGTCCAACCGCGGGACGGGGCTGCCGAACACCGATCTCTGGATCTACTCCCTCGAGGACAAGAAAGCCGCGCCCTGGCTCGATTCACCGTACGTCGAGAAACAGGGGCGATTCAGCCCCGATCGAAGGTGGATCGCCTACGCCTCGAACGAGTCGGGCCGGATGGAGGTCTACGTCCGCGGATTCATGCCGGCCGGGGGGAAATGGCGCGTCTCCAGCGAGGGGGGCATTGCTCCGGTCTGGCGGGCGGACGGCAAGGAGCTCTTCTTCCTCTCCTCCGACTCGAAACTCATATCCGTCGCCATCCGCCCGGGCGCCATCTTCGACGCCGCCGCCCCGACGCCGCTCTTCAGCATCCCGGGAGACCTGCTCGACGTGGGGGTCGTCACCCAGTACGACGTGGCCCTCGACGGCCAGAGATTCCTCATGAACCTGGAGACGCCGACCGAAGGGCACCGGATGATCACGCTCGTCACCAACTGGCCGTCGTTGCTGAAGAAGCCGTAAAGCGGTTCAGATGCCTGCCCACGGCGCGATGCGAACTCCTTTCGGTGCGGGTCGCTTCCTCACCTTCTCGAAGTACACGCGCCACGGTTCAAGTCCGATCGCCTTCCGGTTCGCGTCGACACGGATCTCGTCCTCCGGGGAAGTGACGCCCCCGCCCTGGGTTCCGTACATCTGAGGATTGCCCTCGTGGGTGAGGATCCGATCAGTCAGATACGCCAGCGCGTTGGCTTCGGCTTCTCCTATCACGAACGCCTCCCGGATCAGATCGAGGCAGTTCTTCTGGAACGCGATGTCATCGTCGGCGTGCTGGGCGATGAGCCAAGCCGCCCGCTGACCGTCGACCCCGACGAGCGTCAGGCCCGGCCAGCCGTGCTCGGCGATGATTCGATCGAGCGCAATCTGGTTGTCGTCTCTGACCTCGCCTGTTTCCCGGCACAGGAGCAGATCCGAGGGCCCGGTCCGATGACAGGCGACGGACGTCTGATCCTCCTCGGCCATGCGGACAAGCTCCCGGCGGAGAGCCTCGTTGCGGGCCGAGGGTTGCGTGCCGGGGCCTGGAGCAGGCTCACCGGCCCAGGAGGCCAGCGATTGCAGCGCCAGCAGCGTCGCGATCACCATGACAGCGCGAGGCATCGTCATTTGTCTAGTCCCCCGTGGCGGTTCGCACTCGGACGGGCAAGAAGGTACACCTACCCCACCCGCGTGGCGAACCGCGGCGTCCGGATCGGTTCTCCTCTTCCATGAGGTTGACGGACCTGCCACGACCGGGCCTAAACTCCCGGCGGGAGGCCGAGGAGCTTCGTCATGTACCTGAACCGTCGACCATCGCCGCTCGTCGCCCTGCTGCTGTCCGTGCTCGCGGTGTGGGTGGGAAGCGCGGCCGGCGGTGATGAGACCTCTCCCAGACTGCACCTCCAGGACCTCCTGACCTTCGAAACCCCGCCGCAGGGCGATCAACCCGCCGGCTGGGGTTGTCATCCGAAGGAAACGATCTCGCTCGACACCGAGACAAGGCACGCCGGGCTGCGCGCCGTCAGACTCGAACGCCGTGCCGACAGCGCCCAGTCCTTCTCCACCATCACGACCTCCATTCCGATGGACTTCGCGGGTGCGACGATCGAGATGAAGGGATTTCTGCGGACCGAGAACGTCAGCGGGTTTGTCGGCCTGTGGATGCGTCAGGATGGAGATACTCCATCACTCGCCTTCGACAACATGCAGAGACAGGCCCTGTCGGGAACGCACGACTGGCTGGAGTATTCGATCACCCTCCCGATCAGTCCCGAACGCAAGATCCTCTACTTCGGAGTCCTCGTCGCCGGGACAGGCACGGCCTGGGCGGATGACCTGCAACTGCTGGTCGACGGCAAGCCGAAAGAGGAGGCAGCGACGCGCCTGGTACCCAGGACCGTGTTCGATGACGATCGCCAGTTCGACAAGGGTTCGGGCGTCGCGCCGAGCACGCTGAGCCGGACGCAGGTCCGCAGTCTCACGACGCTCGGCAAGGTCTGGGGGTTTCTCAAGTATCACCACCCGGCGGTCACATCCGGGAAGCGCCACTGGGACTTCGATCTTTTCCGCGTCCTTCCCCAGATCCTCGCCGCGCGCAGTCAGGGCGAGACCAACGCGCTCATCGCGCGCTGGGTCGGTCGTCTCGGCGAGGTGCCTGAGTGCGGTCCCTGCGCCGATGTGAACTCCACCGATCTGCAGATGCGGCCGCGGCTCGAATGGCTCGGCGACAAGCGTCGGCTGAGCGCACCTCTGAGTCAGGCGCTGCTCGGCCTCTATCGCAATCGCGGCCTCGGCGACCAGTTCTACCTGTCACTGATGCCCGATGTCGGGAATCCATCGTTCAATCGGGAGCTCGCCTACGCGAACGTGAACCTGCCGGATGCGGGTTTTCAGCTCCTGGCGCTCTATCGCTTCTGGAACATCATCGAGTACTGGTTCCCCTATCGCGATGTCATGGACGAGGATTGGGATGCGGTGCTGGCTCAGTTCATTCCACGCATCACGCTGGCGACATCGAGAGAGTCCTACCAGCGGGAGCTCATGGCGTTAATCGCACGCGCGCACGACTCGCACGCCAACCTCTGGACACCTCTCGATGTGCGGCCGCCCACGGGCGCCTGCCGGCTGGCGGTCAGCATGCGCTTCATCGGCGACGATGCGGTCGTGAGCCGATACACCGCGGACGCGGCGGAGGCTTCGGGGCTTCGGATCGGTGATGTCGTCACCGCGATCGACGGCGAGCCGTTGTCGACACTGATGGCGAAGTGGAGGCCTTACTACCCGGCTTCGAACGAGATCGCGCGCCGTCGTGACATCGCGCGCTCCATGACCCGCGGCGAGTGCGGCTCGACCGAAGTTCGCCTACGCCGCGGGACCGAGCGTCTCCGACTACAGGTCGAACGGACGACGCCGGCATCGAGGAATCCGGCCGACACGTACAGGCATGACCTTTCTGGAGAGACATTCCGGCGGCTCTCCGACCGGGTTGCCTACCTCAAGCTCTCGTCGGTGAAGGCCGCCGACGTGGCGGGGTACATCGAACGCGCCGAAGGGACCGCGGGCCTGATCATCGACATCCGCAACTACCCGTCGGAGTTCGTCGTCTATGCGCTCGGCTCGCTGCTGGTGGACAAGGAAACCGGGTTCGCCCGCTTCACCCACGCTGACCCGTCGAATCCCGGCGCGTTCTATTGGGGGGAGACGGCTTCGCTGGCTCCGGAGCGGCCCCACTATTCCGGCAAGGTCGTCATCCTGGTCGACGAGACTTCCATGAGCCAGGCGGAGTACACGAGCATGGCGCTGCGGGTCGCGCCGGAGGCCACCGTTGTCGGCAGCACCACCACGGGTGCCGATGGGAACGTCTCGCGGTTCGCCCTTCCGGGTGGTCTCCAAACCATGATCAGCGGCCTGGGCGTCTATTATCCCGACGGGAGGCCGACGCAACGGGTCGGGATCGTCCCCGATGTCCTTGTCACGCCGACGATCGCGGGCATCCGGGATCATCGTGACGAGGTGCTGGAGGCCGGTCTGCGGCAGATCCCTGGCAGCGCCCTGACCTCCGCCGAGCTCGAAGCTCTGTATCAGCCATGAGCCGGACGGGGCCGATCAAGTCCGGCTGTGGTCCTTCCGTCGCACGACGCGATCCCACGCGCGCTCGCCCGGGGCGACCTCCCAGCCATCGTTGAGCTTGAGCGACCAGCCCTTGCCCGAGAGACCATCGGCGGCAGAGCCGTCGAGCGAGACGTGCGCCTCGCGGGTGTTCCAATCCTCGAGGACGGCGCTCCCCTGAACGGTGAGCGTCCCCCACTCGGCGATCAACTCGCGGGTGCCGTACACCGTCTGCTTGTCGCCGAAGGGGAAAACCGCCCGAGGGTCGAAGCTGCCCGAGGTCACGAGGCTCAGGTCGAGCACCAGGACGGGGCCATCGACAAGAGACGCGCGCCAGGCCGCCAGTCGTGCCTGTCGCTTCACTTCCCGTTCGTCCTCGGAGGCGCGCAACGCGGCGCCGCCGTACCGTTCGGCGCGTTGGGGCGCTTCGGGGGGCAACCCGGGCGCGGCCTGAAGAAACAGGCCGAGGAGCGCGCCGAGATCGGTGTCGGAGGTCAGGTCCTTGCGCCATGCAGCCCCGGTCCCGTCGAGCAGGTAGCCATAGAGCGGGCCGCTGACGTAGGCGAACGATCGGACGAACCCGCGCGCGTGGCTGCGCTGGTCCGCGACCGCCTCCACGACCTTCTCGCGGGAGTAGCCCGCGAGGTCCATGCCGGTGTACTCGGCGAGACCCTCGAAGATCTCCAGCGCGTTCTCGGGCTGCGCCGATCCGGGGAACAGCGCCCGCCGGGCCGCCCGGAAGGTCATCGCATCCGCGACCGCCTCGCGGCGGACGCTCCCCTTCGCCAGCAGCGCCGCCTGCAGCGCGTTCCACTCTTCCTGCAGCCAGAACCGCCCGTCCGCCGTGTCGAGCTGGGCGTTCAACTCTCCGGCTGGATCGAGATGCAGCTCCGGCTGGATGCGGTGGAAGGCCTCGTGCGCCATCAGCCGCAGTCGCTTGGTCCTGTCCTCGTCGAGCGCCCCCCACATGATCATGGTCCAGCGTGTCCCGCCCCACTCCATGGCGGTGTTGGCGATGCCGGTGTCCGCCGGGAGCGTCCCGGCGAAGACCCCTTCGCGCGACCGAAGCCGGCCCGCCGCGTCGGCCTGGTTGCCAACCACCGCCCGCGTCTCCGGGTCGACGAACAGCATCGGGCCGCAGAGGGAGACACCCCAGAGCCTGCCGCCATCCTTGCGGCAGAGGCGATCGAAGTCATGGAGGTACTGCGCCGCCCTGGCGACGTCGATGCCGGCGGGTGTCGCCTCAGCCGCCGCGAGGCCCGCCGTCGCGAGGTTCTCGACGGCGAGGCTCGCGGCTCCGATTGCGAGCGCGAGCAACACCAAAGCCCACCGTTTCATGACATACCTCCGCGCATCAATCTCTATGAATGAAGGGTATCGCCATGAGGGCCGCCCCGACGACGACCAGCCAGAAGATGCTCGACACGAAGTAGGGAAACACCATCAGCCCGACGCCGCACAGCAGCGGGACGGGCTCCTGCTGCTTCTTGCCGTAGAGGGCGTAACCCGCGCCGACCGCGCCGAACAGGACGTTCCAGACGAGCGCGGCCGTGTTGAAGTTCATCAACCCTCTTCGCTGCCGACCATCTCCAGGAGCGCGGCGCCATACGTCTCGAGCTTCGTCGGGCCGATGCCCTTGACACAGCGCAGCGCGGCGACATCGCGCGGCCGCTCGGCCGCCAGCGCCTCGAGCGTCGTATCGTGGAAGACAACGTAGGCGGGAACGCCGCGTCGCTTCGCCTCGCCGGAGCGCCAGGACTTCAGGCGATCGAGGATCGCTTCATCGACGTCGGCCCCGGCGGAGGGAATGCCCGCGTTGCGCGCTGAGCCCGGGGCACCTTGTTCACGCCCCCGCTGCTGTTCCGGCCGCCGTTCCGGCGCCGCCCGCCGCGCCGGCCCATGCAACGCCAGTTCCGGCCGGCGCTCGCCACGCATCACCACCGCGCCCTCCTCGCTCAACGCCAGGACGAACGCCCCCGGCCGCCCGCCCTCGATGCCGCGCCGCTCCAGCAACCCGGCCTGGAGCAGCGCGTCGATCAGCGCCTTGATGGCGTCGATCCCCATCGCCGCGAGACGGCCGTAGGTCGGGATGCGGTCGAGACCGCGGTCGACGACCTCCTTGCTGCGGCTGCCCGCCAGCACCTGGGCGATCCGCTCGACGCCGAAGCGGGCCGGCAGGCGGGCGACCACCGACAGGGCGATCCGCACCTGCTCGAACTCGGTGTCGGTCAGCGCGCGACCGTCGCCGCGGCTCCAGCCGAGACAGACGTCACACGTCCCGCACGACACGACCGCGCCCGCGTGCCCGGCGCCGGCGAAGTAGTCGTAGATGAAGCGGGTCCGGCAGCCGGTGCCGAAGGCGAAGCGCAGCAGCGTGTCGAGTCGGGCGCGGTCGCGGCGCGCCTTGACCGCCTGGGCCGCGAAGTCGATCGGCGGATCGCCGGCGCCGGGCGCCACCCCGGCGGCTTCGGCGGCGCGACGCAGGACGCGGGCGGCGGTGGCGGCGGCCATGTTCTCGGCGGCGGTGCCGCCGGCGGCGGCCTCGATCTGGTCCTCTTCGATCCCCTCCCTCATCCGCTCCCAGACGCGGTGGAAGATCTCCGGCGGCGGGTTCGAGCCCTCGAGGAAGAACTCCTGGGTGCGCACGTCGGCCGGCGAGAAGAACAGCGCGCCGCGCGCCGGCAGGCCGTCGCGGCCGGCGCGGCCGACCTCCTGGTAGTAGGCCTCGATGCTGCCGGGGACGTCGGCGTGCGCCACGAAGCGCAGGTCCTTCTTGTCGACACCCATGCCGAAGGCGTTGGTGGCGGCGATGACGTCGAGACGGCCGGCAAAGAAGTCGTCCTGCACCCGGGCGCGCGCTTCGTCTCCCATGCCGGCGTGGTAACGCCCGGCGCGCAGGCCGCGCGCCTCGAGCGCCTCGAACCATAGATCGACATTCTTGCGCGTGGCGGCGTAGACGATGCCGGGCGGGCCGGGGTCGCGCAGCAGCCGGCCGAGGGCGCGCTCCTTGTCGGCGCGCGACCGGCACGGCTCGATCGACAGCGTCAGATTCGGGCGCGCGAAGCCGGTGATCACCTCGAGCGGGTCGCGCAGATGGAGCTGGGCGCCGATGTCGGCGCGCACCTCCGGCGTCGCCGTGGCGGTGAAAGCCGCCGCCGGCACATCGAGATCGCGGCGCAGGTCGGCGAGACGGCGATAGTCGGGCCGGAAGTCGTGCCCCCACTGGCTGATGCAGTGCGCCTCGTCAACGACCAGGCGGGTCACCCGGGCGCGCGCCAGCGCGGCGCGGAAGGCGGCCCCCGCCAGCCGCTCCGGGGCGACGTAGACCAGGCGCAGCATGCCGGCGGCGAGCGCCCGCTCGGCGGCGGCGCGATCGACAGGCCCGAGGCCGGAGTGGATCGCCGCCGCGGCGATGCCTCTCTCCTGAAGTCCGTCGACCTGGTCCTTCATCAGCGCGATGAGCGGCGACACGACAACGGTCGTGCCGTCGAGCAGCAGTGCCGGCAACTGGAAGCAGAGCGATTTCCCCGACCCGGTCGGCATCACCGCCACCACGTCCCGCCCGGCGAGGACGGCGGCGGCGGCTTCCTCCTGGCCCGGGCGGAAGGCGTCGTGGCCGAAGAGGTCGCGCAGGGCGGCGTGCAGCGCTTCACTGGTGGTCGGGCTCGGGATGGTCACGGGGTCTCCGGTGGGGCGGCGACGATCCTCTCACAGATGCGCCTCTCCCTGCGCTAGACTTGCCGCCGCCGAGGAGCCCGATGATCTACGACCTCTCCCCGCCGATCTCCCCCGCCCTGCGCGTCTGGCCCGGCGACACGCCGCCGGCGCGCGAGGTGCTGCTCGACATGAAGGCGGGGGCGAACCTGACCCTGTCGACGCTGCACGCCACGGTGCATCTCGGGGCGCACGCCGACGCCCCGAGCCATTACGGCGCCGACGCGCCGCCGATCGACCAGCGCCCGCTCGACCTCTACCTCGGCCCGTGCGAGGTCGTCAGGCCGGCGGCGCGCCGTGGCGCCATGGTGATGCCGGCCAACCTCGGCGGCCGCGCACCGCGGGCGCCGCGCGTTCTTCTGGCGACCGGCACCTTCCCCGATCCGACCGTTTTCAACGAGGACTTCGCGTCGTTCTCGCCCGATCTGGTCGAGCACCTGTACGCGCGCGGCGTGCGTCTGATCGGCATCGACACGCCGAGCATCGATCTCTTCCTGTCGAAGGATCTGCCGTCGCACCAGGCCTGCCTGCGGCGCGACATGGCTGTGCTCGAGGGGTTGGTGCTGGCGCAGGTGCCCGAGGGGGTCTACGAGCTGATTGCCCTGCCGCTGCCGCTGGTCGGCTATGATGGCAGCCCGGTGCGCGCCATCCTGCGCACCCTTTCCTGACCGAGTGACACGATGATCGGCACGACGCTGCTGCACTACAAGATCCTCCGCGCCCTCGGTCAGGGCGGGATGGGCGAGGTCTACGAGGCCGAGGACACCAAGCTCGGGCGCCGCGTGGCGCTCAAGCTGCTGCCCGAGGCCCTGGCCGCCGACGCCGAGCGCCGCGAGCGCTTCGTGCGCGAGGCGCGCACCGTGGCCGCCCTCACCCACCCGAACATCGTCACGCTGTACGCCATCGAGGAGGCCGGCGGCCGGCCGTTCCTGGCGATGGAGCTGGTCGAGGGTCCATTGCTCGCCGACATGATCGCGCCCGGCGGGCTGCCGCTCGGTCGCTTCCTGACGCTCGCGATCCCGATCGCCGACGCCCTGAGCGCGGCGCACGCGCGCGGCATCATCCATCGCGACCTCAAGCCGGCGAACATCATGGTCACCACCGACGGCCGCGTGAAGGTCCTCGATTTCGGCCTGGCGAAGCTGATGGAGGAGGCCGCCCCCGCGGCCGGCCTGACCGCGCTGCCGACGCGCGGCCTCACCGGCGAGGGGCGCATCCTCGGCACGGTCGCCTACATGTCGCCCGAGCAGGCCGAGGGCAAGGCGCTCGACGCGCGCACCGACCTGTTCTCGCTCGGGGTGATCCTCTACGAGATGGCCTGCGGCGACCGGCCGTTCAAGGGCGACACCAGCCTGTCGATCCTGTCGTCGATCCTGAAGGACACGCCGCGATCGGTCAGCGAGATGCGTCCGGCGCTGCCGCGTCATCTCGGGCGGATCGTCAAACGCGCCCTCACCAAGGATCCGGAGCACCGCTACCAGACCGCCAAGGACCTGCGCAACGACTTGCAGGAGCTGCAGTCGGAGATCGACTCGGGCGAGATCGTCGTTGGAGAAGGGACCCGGCCGCAGGGCACGGCATCCGGCCCCGCGAGCGGCCCTGCGGGGGGCGGCCCTGCAAGCGGCCCGGGCGGCCGTCCGTCGAGCGCGCCGTCGCTCCCGGGTGGCGTCGCCGCCGGATACGCATGGACGACCACTGACGCCGCCGGCGCGAACTCCACACCGGACGCCGGGTCGATGCCCGGCGCCGACACGGCGCGCCGCCGCGCCTCGGGGCCGGCGGTGATCGCGGCGGCGGTCGTTGTCGTGGGCCTGGCGGCCATCGCCGCCTGGATGTGGATGGGCCGGCGCGCGACCGGACCGGCGGCCGGTTCGACGGTCGCGGGCGCGAAGGTCGCGGGCGGCGCCGGGGCACCGGCCGGCGCGTCGACCGGCGCTCCCGCCGCCGCCATCAAGATGTCCCGCCTCACCAGCGGCGGCACCGCGCTGCGGGCGGCGATCTCACCCGACGGACGCTACGTCGTCCATGTCGCCGTGCAGGACGGGCGTCAGGGGCTCTGGATGCGCCAGGTGGCGACCACGAGCAACGTGATGATCGTGCCGCCGGGCGATGTCGACTTCCGTGGGCTCACCTTCTCGCCGGACGGCAACTACGTCTACTACGTCGCCTACCCGCGTAACGAGAACTTCGCCGCGCTGTTCCAGGTGCCGATCCTCGGCGGGACGCCGCGCAAGATCCTGTTCGACATCGACAGCAACCCGGCGATCTCCCCCGACGGGACGCGCATCGCCTTCGTGCGCGGCGCGCTCCAGATCAACGAATCGCACCTCGTCGTCGCCGCCGCCGACGGTTCCGGCGAGCGCGTGGTGGCGAAGCGGCCGGCCACGGCGCAGTTCGCGGGCGGAGGCCCGGCCTGGTCGGCCGACGGCCGCACGCTGGCGATCGCCGCCACCGAGGAGTCCGGCGCCTTCAGGCGCGGCCTCTACCTCGTGCGGGTCGAGGATGGCGCGATCACGACGATCGCGTCGCCGAAGTGGACCGACATCGGCGCGGTCGTCTTCTCGTCCGACGAGAGAGAGCTGTTCATGCCCGTCTACGAGACGGAAACCGCCATCGGCACGCAGATCTTCGCCGTCTCGATCGCCGACGGCGCCGCGCGCCGGATCACCAACGACCTCAACGACTACGGCGGCCTGTCCGCGACCGCCGACGGGAAGATCCTGGTGACGGTGCAGCGTGAGACGCGGGCGGCGGTCTGGGTTGTCCCGATCGCCGACCCGACACGCGGCCGGATCGTCGTCCCCGCGAGCACCGATCTCGGTTTCGCCGAGGGGATGTCGTGGACCCCGGAGGAACGACTGGTCTACGCCGCCTCGCTCGGGGGCGGTCTCGACCTGTTCTCGATCGGCGCCGACGCCCAGGGCCTGAGGCAACTGACGTCGGGGGCGATGAACACCGGCCCCGACGTGTCGCCGGACGGGCGCACGATCGCCTTCACGTCGAACCGTGACGGCACCCTGCGTGTCTGGCTCATGGACGCCGACGGCGGCAACCTGCGACCGCTGTCGCCCGGGCCGCGCGATGGCAGTCCCGGGTTCGGTCCCGATGGCCGGGAGATCTACTACCAGCGCATGGGCGAGTTCGGCACCGGTCCAATGGTGCTGCCGCTCGCGGGCGGCACGCCGCGACAGGTCATCGACCCGGGGCGCATCGACGAGAAGGCGGGCAGGCCGCCGGTCCAGTTCTGGGTGGGCATCACGCCCGACGGGCGCCTCCTGGCGGGGGTGGCCTTCGACTACGAAGCGCGACGTCCGGTCACCGTCGTCCTTCCTCTGTCAGGGGATGGCCCCTGGCGCCGTTTCCCGATCCCGCAGACATGGGTTCAGTTCTCCCCCGACGGGCGCGGCCTCACCTACGTCGACGAGCACGACGGCGTGTCGAACATCTTCATCCAGCCGCTCGACGGCGGCCCGCCCCGCCAGATCACCCGCTTCGACACCGACCGGATCTTCTCGTTCGCCTGGTCACGCGACGGCAAGCTGCTGGCGCTGACGCGCGGCAACCGCAACGCCGATGTCGTGATGATCTCGAACCTCGGACACTGACCGGACCTGCGGGGGCCGGCCGCGCTCCTCAGTCGATCATCGCGATCGCCTTGATCTCGATGGCGATTGGCGTCGGCAGGCGGGTGACCTCGACGGTGGTGCGCGCCGGGCGCAGCTCGGGGAAATGCTCGGCGTAGACCCTGTTGTACACCACGAAGTCGTCCATGTTGGTCAGGAAAACGGTCACGTCGACGATCCGATCCCAGGTGGTTCCGGCGTCCTCGAGGATGTAGCGCAGGTTCTCGAAGACGCTGCGGCACTGTTCGGCGATGTCGTACGACACCACCTTGCCGTTCGTGTCGAGGGTCGCGCCCGGGATCTCCTTCGACCCGCGCCGGCGCGGCCCGATCCCCGAGACGAAGAGCAGGTTCCCGGCGCGGCGGGCGTGCGGGTAGGGGCCCACTGCCTCGGCGGCGCGCTGGCTGTAGATCATTCCGTCGGCCTCGCGGTGCGGCTTGGTGCGGCTCATCGGTCCCCCCCCATGGCAGCGTCCGGCGGCGCCGCGGCGGCCGTCAGGCCCCCGTCCCCTCCGGGATGCGGATGCAGACGTTCTTCGGCTCGGTGAAGAAGCGCAGCGCCTCGTCACCCCCCTCGCGACCGACACCGCTCTTCTTCATGCCGCCGAACGGCACGCGCAGGTCGCGCACCATCCAGCAGTTGATCCAGATCGTCCCGGAGGCGACCCGCTCGGCGACACGGTGCGCCCGTGCCAGGTTCTCGGTGAAGACGCAGGCCGCCAGGCCGTAGTCGGTGCCGTTCGCCAGCGCCACCGCCGCGTCCTCGCCGCGGAACGGCGTCACCGTCACGACCGGCCCGAAGATCTCCTCGCGCATGATGCGGCTCTTCGGATCGAGCCCGGCGATGACCGTCGGCTCGACGAAGTAGCCGCCGCGGCAGCGGTCGCTCACCGGCTTCGCCGGCGGCCCGCCGCCGCACAGGATGCGGCCG